>Ga0180435_10000074_pt1 | contig 93631 bp, 22 predicted proteins | sample SS_ome_3_FD_132467 | JGI IMG/M metagenome (GOLD analysis project Ga0180435, IMG submission 132467) | Hypersaline lake sediment archaeal communities from the Salton Sea, California, USA - SS_3_S_1 metaG | ecosystem: Environmental > Aquatic > Non-marine Saline and Alkaline > Hypersaline >... | reverse complement strand
GTGTCGTTACCGGCTCCTCCGTAGAATTCCACATGAACCGGCCCGAGGCGCGTATCGATCGAAATCGTGTCGTCGCCATCCTGTCCGTAGACCACGATCCGGCTGACGTCGGCGAACTCCTGCTGCAAGTCGACTCCCTCCAGAGCATTTTCGCGGAGATCCAGTTCGACCTCATTCAGATCGAAATCCAGCCTAAAGTCAATGTCGTCGGCCTGGCGGGAGCCTCCAACCATGAGGATGATCTTGCCGGGTTGGGCCGGATCGGCTTCAGTGCGCACCGTTTCGACGGTCACGTCGTCTATTTGCGCCCGTGCGAAACCTCCGATCCCGTCCGAGCTTGTCATTATCACGCTGTAGACGCCCGCTTCTGCGGGGTGGAAGGTGAATTCCGGACCGCTTCCGATCGCAACTATGGCGCCGTCCGGGCCGACGACTCGCCACCTGGTCAGGTCGGCGATCAGCGCCGCGGGGCTTTCGGCGACAGCGCCGTACTGCAGCGGCTGGCCGCGAACTCCGGCGGTTGGGCCGTAGACATAGGCGTTGAACGTAACCGCGGCGTCCTGCGGTTCAAACCCGGTCGGGGACGCATCTCCGCCTGCGCCCGGATGCTGGCCCACAGTCGCCTTGTCGATCAGGAATCGCTCAAGCGCCGGGGCGAACATCGCCGGCAGATCGGCCTGGAGCTGCTTGAGGATGCTCTTGGCGTTCCAACTGCCGATGTACTCGGTCCTGTCTCGGCCCGGTCCGCCATTGAGCGTATCGCTCCAACTCGGCCCGTACAGAACGTCGTCGCCTGCTCCGCCGAGAATCACGTTGATTCCGTACTGCCCGACCAGAACGTCATTATCGTCGCCGCCGTCGATCGTATCCCTGGCGATAGCCTCATAGTCCTTGATCACATAGCGGTAGTAGTGCGTCTGGAACGCGTTGGTGTCGAAGCGCGAGTATCTTATGTCGAACTCGACGCCGTCGATATTCAGCGAGGCGTCCGGCGGGTCGGCTCCGAACACCGCGATAACCGAAACGCTGTCGCCGAGGACCGTGTCGTCGCCCGCGTCGCCGAACAGCGTATCGTTGCCCGAGATCAGGCCGATTTCCTGCTTGAAGCCCCTGCCTGTCGTCCGGCTGGCTCCGAACCAACTGTTGTAGCTGTGCTGGTGTCGATACCCATAGTAGTAGTTGCGCCCGTACTGGTGGCTGTGGTGGTAGTCGTCGCCTCTGTGATGTTCGCTCTGGAGATAGCTTTCGATACCCTTGACAACGGCGGCAATGTCCTTCTCGGTCTGTTTCCGCTCATCGTCGTCGGCGGGAGCCTCAATAATGATCGGTATCGACAGCGCCGCGAAGTCGCCTATTATCACGTCGTCCCCGTCGCCGCCTCTGATTTCGTCATTGCCGAGGACCTTGTCGTATTCGTAATCGTACGGGATCAGCCTCAACTCGTTATTGTCAAGCCGCCGTCCGCGGAAGCCGACATGCTCGTCGTCCACGTGATCCCTGTGCTCGTCGTCTCGAATCGTCTTTGCGTCTCGCAACGCCCGTTTCGTATCGTTCAACAGGTCCGAGTCGATATCGAGCGCATCGGCCACGAATCCGCCGAGTTGATATTCGCCGTAGCTGTAGTACGCCTCGGCGACCAGCGGGGTGATGAACGCGCCGTCGTCGCCTATCAGCAGATCGTCGCCGCCCTGGCCGTCAATCGCGTCATTGCCGATGACAAGATCGTGGAAGTCAGGATCGACTCGCTCGCTCCTGTGCGGATTGACCCGATCGGGATTCAGACTGATCGCGTGGCTGATCAGATCGTTGAGCACCTGCATATGCGCCTGTGCGACGACGAATCCAAAGTCCACAACAACATGCTCCAGGTCCCGGATGAATCCGTAGAAGTCCAGAGCAGCGGCGGTGAAGTCCTCGGCGTCGACCGGGAATCCGATCATGAACGGAGCGGGGATCCATCCGTCGTCGCCGACTATGTTGTCGGCTCCGTCGCCGCCGAGAATAGTGTCGTTTCCGATCCGCAAGTCGTGTTCGTGATCGGCGTTGTACATGCTGTGTTCGGCCAGGTCGTAGTCCAGGGCCATATGGTGCAGCAGGTGCAGGATGTCGTCCATATCATCCAGAACGCTGTCGATAGCGTTGTCGATCTCCCGCACGCCTGTCTGCAGCGGCGAGAAGATCCTGGCGTTGTCGCCGAAGATCAGGTCGGCTCCGGTCCCGCCGTCGATAATGTCGTTTCCGTCGAGATCGTCGGCATGATGCACGATATCCGGCAGGACCGACATGTACGGCACGATCGCCGCGCCGTCGGTCCGCATCAGTGCGTCGTTATTCGCCAATTGGGCGAATTCGGGAACAACGTCGGGCACATAGGTTATGCGAGGAGCGCCGAAGTTCAATTCTTCGGGCAGCAGGCTCACCGACGGCACGACGACCGATCCGCCGAACCCCAGCAGCAGCGGAACGTCCGCTCCGTCTGCGACGCTTATCAGCCTCACGCCGCTTACGATCTGCGGCAGGTCGGTCTTGAACGGTACGGTGTTGGACGCCCCGTCGGCGAATATCACGTCGTCGCCCGCGCCGCCGCGGATCGTGTCGTCGCCGCGCTGACCGAACAGCAGATCGTCTCCGTCGCCGCCGTCGAGTTCGTCGTTCTCCGCCGGCGTCAGATCGACCAGCAGCAGGTCGGTGTCCCAGGCGTAGTTGTCGACGTTCAGCAGACGGCTTCCGTCGGGCATCAGGGCTCCGACCGCAATCAGCAGATCGGCCTCGATGAGCTTGCGGGCCAGGTCCGGATCGTAGTCCCGCAGCGGCGTGGTGTCGATGTCGATAATCCCGGTGACAATTCCGACATCCTCGAGGAACACGTCGCGATGCCAGGCTCCGCCGGCGTTTACGCGAGGCGAATCGTCGTCGTTGTAGTCGCGAACGATGACGGCTCCGCCGCCGACAACAATGTCGAGCCCGCCGTCTCCGGCCAGGAAGTCCTCACCCAACTCGCCAAGAAGTTCGTCGTCGCCCAGGCCGCCGCGTATCTCGTCGTCGCCGCGCTGGCCATGGATGATGTCGTCGCCGCCGCCGCCCTGAATCACATCATCGCCCGAGATCAGATCGACGTCGTCATATCGCTGCACATTGCGGATCACGTCCGGGAACGGAGCGGGATACGTAAGCCATGTGTCGACCTGTCCGTCCAGGAGCGTTCGTGTTATGACGCCGTTGTCGCCGAGTATGACGTCCGCGGCGTCGCCGCCGTCGATCGTGTCGGAGCCGTCGTGGCCGAACAGCACGTTGTGGCCGCCGGTTATGTCGTCTTCGCCGTCGCCGCCGAACAGGTTGTCGTCGCCCTGCTGACCCAGGATGAAGTCGTCGCCGCCGTCGCCGTAGATCGTGTCGCCGCCGCCGGCGTAGTCGTCGGTGATGAAGATCGATCGGAAGTTCTGATCGACCGGCAGCGAGTAGTCCAGCAATCCGTGATCGCCGAGCAGGATATCGTGCTGGTCGCCGCCGTGGATTTCGTCGGCCCCGGCTCCGCCGAAGACGATATCCAGACCGCCGCCGGCGGCTATGAAGTCGTCGCCTCCGTATTGAGCGTCAGTTGAGCGGATGTCGGCCAGCACGCCGCCTGCGAATCTCGCCCGCCCGCTGTCGCCGATTGCGATATCGTCGGCTCCGTCGCCGCCGGATGTGTCGATCGATTCGATTCCGACAGCCGCATCCTGTCCGGGACCGCCGAAGACGATGTCGGCGCCGTCGTGCGTGCGAATCGTATCGGGGCCGCCTATTGTAGGATTGGCGGTGTAGACCAGTCCCAGTTCGCGCTGAACGCCGTCGGTCCTGTCGCCGGGGCCGCCGTATCCGATCACCGAAACCGCCAGGGCCTCGAGTTGATCGTAACTCAGCGACTCGGCCTCCCCGGCGGTGAGTTCACGATCGAACAGCAGCACTCGTCCCCGGTCGCCGAAGACGATATCGTCGGTCGTCCCGCTGTCGATCGTGTCGGCTCCCTGGCCGCCGAAGACGATCAGGGGCAGACTCGAAGCCGCGGCGTTGACAACGTCGGCGTCCTCGTCGGGAGTTTGCGGCAGCGTAAAGAACTCCTCGCTGACCAGCGTCAGCGATTCCACGACAACCAGCGAATCGGGCGTCAGCGCCGCGTCGTCGCTGAAGGTGAGAATGTTCGTCAGCCCGTCGAATTCGTAGTCCGCCGGAGCCAGGTAGTCGCCGTTAAGCCTGACCTGAATCGGTTCGTCGGCGGTGAATCCGACCGGCAGCATCAGTTCGGTTGTCGTCGCCTCGATGTAAACGCGTTCGATGATCGGCCTGCGAACCTGCACTACCGCATCGACCGGATCGCCGGGGTCGAATCCCATGAACAGGCCAACATTATTCTCGCCGGCGTGCGCCGCGAATTCGTCGGGCTGCAGTTCGACGCCGTCGACGAAGACTCTCACGTTGTCCGCGGCTCTCTGGTGATCGCCGGCCGACAGATCGTAGGTCAGTTCAAGCTCGTTGTTGTACGGCCCCTGAGTGTTCAGCACGAAGAACCCGTCGGTCACGCTGTCCAGGGCGACGTTTACGATGTCGTTTCCGAGACCGGTGTTCAGCGTATTGACGGTCAGCACGCCGCCTCGCAGATGCGTTCCGTCGATATTGAACGTATCGGCGCCGAAGCCGCTCCAGATCGTAATGCCGTCGGCGAAGTTCCCGCCCGGATCATCGGCCCGGTAGGTGATCGTCCCGTTCTCGGCCAGGCCGACGACGTAGATCTCGGTATCCGGAGCGTCGGGATCGTCGGGCCTGCGGGCAAGCGCGCGGTTGGCTCCGGCCAGGGCCGCTGATGCAGTCGCTTCAGTGTCGGTTATCACGACGTTGTCGCCGATGGCTGCGGCTTCGTCGCTGATCATCAGCGCATTTCGCCCGGCTCCGGCGTCGATGTTCAACATGCCGGCCAGGTCATCGAGATCGCCTCTGAGGAAGTCCGGGCGGTCATCCAGGCCGACATCAGCCCCCGACGACACGTAGACCCGATCGTCGCCGACATGGGTGAATACATTGGTCAGTGCGGTCGTGCCCCGCACGTTGAACACATCGTGGCCGGAGCCGAGGTCGATGTTCAACGTGTGGATGTTGTAGTAGTTCACGCCGCTTGACCGGGTCGCGAGGCTGACCGAACCGTTGACGAGGTTCGCCGCATCGATGTCGGTCGGATCGAGCGACAGGTTGCGGTGCTCGCCCTGGAACGTTATCTGGAAGACATCTCCGTGGCGGACGATCGCGAAGTTATCGGTGTAGGGCATCGCCGGGTTGCTGTTGTTGGGATTCAGGATCGGCTCAAGTGCGGCCGCCAGTTCGGCGACGGCGGCGTCGTAGTCGATCGCACCGGTCGTCTGCCCCAGCAGACTGATCGAGAACGTTCCGTCATCGGCGTCGATTTCCAGGGTCTGAATCGTGTTCAACTCGGGCGTCAGCGTGCCTTCAACGATCGTCCGGGTTTCGACCTTGACTGACGCGTTGAGATTGGCCTCGAGCAATTCGCCTTCATCGGCCCACTCCAACTGCTCGAAATTCCTTCCCGACTGGTCGCCGAGGAAGGTGATCCTGTAAGTCACGTCCGAATTGGTGCGGGTCGCGACCGCTGTGATTTCATCCGGGACGATCTCGAACAGAACGGCCAGTTGTGCGGCGACCTCCGGGCCGGTCATATTGTAGTTCAGCAGCTCTCCGATTTCGTCGATTCCAGTTCGCCGCACGGAGTAGGAGCCGCCAGCGGCCTGAACGAACAGGCTCTGGACCTCCGACACCGTCGGCATATCGAGCCCGATCAGCGTCGTATCGGTCAGAACGGCGGTATTGTCGTTCGCATCGCCGCTGTCGTTGATGTTCAGCACGTCACCGGCTCCGTCGCCGCCGTCGATCGTAAGCAGTCCGCTGATCTGATCGATCTGCTGCGAGCCGCCTCCAACGTCCACCGTATCGGCTCCGTCGCCGGTGTGGATGTCAGTATGCCCGCTGACGGTAAGCACGGTTATCAGATCGTCGCCGCCGCCGCTGTGGACGTTGACCGTTCCCTCGTGGGTCGCGGCTATCGTGAAGTCGTCTACGCCGGAGCCCAGTTCGATATTGACCGCTTCGAGTCCTTCGTAGCGGATGCCGCCTTCGATGACGCGATCGCCGATCACCGTGTCGCCGCCCATTCCAAGCCCGGTCAGGCTGTTGCTGGTCAGCGTTCCGGCGTCGTAGGACGGGCTGTTGGCGTTGTATACGTTCAGCGTGTCGACCTGATCGCTCTCGATCACGCGGAAGTTCGGGTTCAGCGGGGCGAAGAAGTACTCGTCGCCGTCGGCCGGGCGGATCGGCAGGCCGCTTTCCTCATCGACCGGCCAATCGCTTGTGAACGTGACCTCGGTTCCGGACACCAGCGGCAGGAAGTCCGAGTGAATCTCTCCGGCCATCCGGTCAAGCACATCCCGGATATCGTCGCCCTCGGCGACGGTGTAGGAGTGGATCTGATCGCCAAGCCGGATCGTCCAGACTTCGCCCTGCGACACCTCGCCGGCGGCGACAAACGCCGCCTCGGTCCAATCGGTCGAACCGACGCTGGTCCCGCCGACGGTATGCGAATCGGCGGCGACGTTCACGTTGTCCAGCGGCAGGTCGCCTCCGATGACCGCCCCGCCGCCGGTCTGGCCTGCAGCGTCGGGAATAACGACAAAACTGTCGACTGCGAACGCTCCGCCGCCGTCATTACGCCTGATGAACATCCTCGCGTCGCCCAGCAGTCCGATCCGGACCTCGACGTCGAAGTTCGGATTCTGCAGCATGATCGCTTCGGAGAGGCCTTGTGCGATTCTGCCGAGAACATCGTCACCGACCGTCACAACGTGGCTGAACGGTTCGCTGTCAAGCGTGATCCTCCAGACCTCTCCGACATTGGCGAAGCCGGTCAGTTCCACCATCGCCTGGTCCCACAGCAAACCGGCGGCGACCGTTGTTTCGCTGCTCCCGTCGCCCAGTTCCGTGACTGTCTGCTGCGGCGTGCCGACGAAACGAATACGATCCTCCAACGGATCGATCGCACCCGACAGATGGACTCCAACCTCGAACAGCGACGTACGCGCGACAGAGAGGATATCGCCGGAGACCGAGTTGACGTCCATTTCCACTTCCACCGCGTCGCCGGTCAGGAAGGTGAACGTGTACGGATAGTCGTTCATTCGCGGATCGAAGCCGGGTCGCTCGCCGGTCCTGGCGTTGGCGTGGATGGCGTTGGGGTCGTTCAGGCCGGTCGCGTCGACCGGATCGAGCACGCCGTCGCCGTCAATGTCCAGGAAGATCGTCGTGTCGGACACGCCGGCGATCGTACCGTCGGCCAGCGGGACGTTTGTTTCCTCCGGCAGCATTACCGGATTGTTCAGGAACCGCTCTTCGCCAACTCGTATTCCGCCCTCGATCGTCACAGGCCCGCGAACGGAATTGACCCGCTGGGCCAGGGCGGGGAAGACCATCGCGTCGCCGCCGTCGATGATATCGTCGTCAATAGCGATCACCGTGATGGTTTCGGGATCGTTCCAGCTACTTCCGTCGAATGTCACAAACGGCCTGATCGCCGCGGCCCCGAGGCTGTCGGGCGTGATGGCGAAGTCAAACTCGACTCCGGCGCCGTCCTTCCTGCTGATGGTGAGGACTCGTCCGAACACGTCGATATTGAAGTCGTCGGACACCGCGACCAGCGCGTCTTGGCGCAGACCTCTGGCGATCGTGGCCAGATCGTCGCCGAATCCGACATCATGCGTAAAGTCATCCGTTCCGAGCGTAAGGGTCCATTTCTCAGGATCTCCGGCCAGGAACGTCGGCTGACCGGTCAGTTCGATGTCAACTGTTCGCAGGACTATCGTCGCGGCGGCATCCGTCGCGAGCGAAGCGCCGAATACGCCGTCATGGACAATCTGCAGAAGTACGCCGCCGGCGTCGGAGGCGACAATGCGGGCCGAGTACGCCGCGGACGCGTCGATCGATCGGGCGAGCCCTCGTGCGACGGCCATCAGGTTGTCGTCGTCGTGCGATGCGTACTCGAAGACCGCCGCTGCTCCGGTAACGCTGTCGGTCAGGGTCATTGTCCAATCCTGATCGGCGGCGGGATCGGCTCCGGACAGCTCGAACGTCTCGCGGATCTCCACGCCGCCGGCGGTGTCTTCGGTGATCGCAAATTCAGTGAAGAACGACTTGTCGCCGTCGACGGCGTCCACGACAAGTGCGTCGTCGGCCGCATAGTACGCAGCGTTGTAGTCAGCGTGGAGTCCGATGACTTCAGCCAGCTTGTCCCCGACGGCGTCGAGCGTCGCGCCGAATCCGTCAAACGGAATCGGATCGCCGATCTGTCCGTCAGAGTCGATCAGCGTCAGCCTGACGGTCCACAGTTCCGCGGGATCGGGCTGACCCGAAAGTTCGATCCGGACATGATCGGCCGCCGCATTGAGCTGGAGAGCCTCGTTTTGGCCGAAATCCGCGTCCGGATCGAACGCCAGGGCGCTGTTGAGCGTACGCGTGGGCTGCGGCGTTACGTAGACCGTGACCAGGCTGCCGGGAGCGGCGGTCAGGACGATCTCGTAAGTGTCGGTAACCGGGCTGTGGGCTCCGAAATCGGGATCCGGGCCGGGGAACTCGGTGTTGGGATTGAATGATATCTCGAACTTGCTGCTGCGGTCGGGAGTATCGAGCCAGTATTGAATCTGCGGATCGCCGTCGGCGAAAGTCTGGTCCGTCGACGCCATGAGCACGTACTGTCTCAACTCCGGATCGTATTCGCCGATCAGTGCGGCCTGTCCCCTGCCCTGTCCGTCCAGGATCGTCAGCGTCTTGTCGACAAGGCTGATCGCACTCGGATTGGTCGGATGTCCCTGCACAGATACGTTCAGGTCGTAGGTCTGACCGTGGACGACTCCCATCACCTGCTGGTCCGGGAAGAAGGTGTTGGGCGCTCCGAGCCGCTCGGTGAACGGGTCGTAGTCCAGAAGCGATCCGACTCTCACGGTGATCGTGTACCCGTCGTCGCCGACGTCGTCGGGGTCCATCTCGAACGTGTATTCCAGGAACGGATCGAGCGTGGCGCCCGGGGAGCCCGGGGCGGCTCCGCTGCCGAGGTCGATGAAGTCCGAACCGGCGCTGCTGGCGATAAGCGAGTTGTCAGGTCCGAACAGGTCGATGACCGTGCTGGAAGTGAACCTGATGTAGTCCAGATCCGTCACGCTGAAGAAGCTCTGGTGCACCGCCGGACCGAACGGATTGCTGAACACCGGAATCTGAACCGGAACGATGACCGGAACTGACCTGCGATCCTCAAGTATGTTCGAGTTGTCGATGTCAAAGATAGTCTTGATCGACCCGCCGCCGCTCTGGAGGTCTTCGACAGTAAACGGATCATCACTGTCCGAATCCGGCGAATTGACGGACACCGAGCGGTCGCTTATCGTGATTTCCGAACCGATCGGGGCCAGTTCGGCCTTGAATGTCTTACTCCCGGCGTTGATCGCCGCGACCAGTCCGGCGGCGATCAGACGCGGCGTCCGCTGTCCAAGCGGCACATCGGGAGCCGGGTAGGTGAAGCGCCGCCCGTCGATAGTCACGCCCCACTCGGCTCCGGGAACGTATTCGAACGCAGCCGGGTCGGGCGCTATTTCAAGCGTGGCCTCCAGATAGTGGGCTCTCTCGTCCAGCACCGTTTCGCCTGGGTTGAGCGAGTACGCCTCACGGAACTGCCTTAGCGGACCGACGTCAACAGGATCGCCGCTGGTCGACGTTATGACAATCGTGTTTCCGACCGCGCCGCCGGTCGTATTCGGCGTGGCGTTGAATCCCACAACATCGCCGGCCAGACCGTTGGTTACTCCGGCCATATCCGTCGGTCCGTCCGTCCCGGCGACGTAGGTCAGCGGATTGTCCGAATCGTCTACGACGAGCGACCAGATGTCGTCGGCGCGGACCGGCGTTCCGTCCGGAGCCGAGGACACCAGCAGCACTTCCTGGCTCCAATCGAGATCCGGCTCGCTGGTCGAAGCGTCAAACAGGGGCAACGAGTCACGCAGGATTCTCAAGTGCAGATCAAAATCGCTCCCATCGGCCCTGGTGACGACGATAGTGCTTTCGTTCGGCAGCGCCCCGTCTGCTGCGAACGCCGTGAAGCCGGGCAGATTGTTGATGTCGGCGACCAGCAGCGGAGCGATGTTCCGGGTGTTTTCCAGTGCTCCGACCTGGTGCGGATCGAGCAGATCATCGACCTTGACGCGCCACTCGTCGCCTTCGTTCGCCGGGCCGTTCAGAACGAGCACTTCGGTGCGCGACGTCGGCGTGGAGGCCGCTGCGCTGGCGTTGGGGACGATCGTCCTGGCCGAGACGCTGAAACCGTCGGGGCCGGTGCGGACTACCAGGATCGTATTGTCGGTTCCGTCGCGGAGGGCCACGAAATCTTCCTGGCCGTCAATGTCGCCGATGATCCCAAGCAGGATATCGCTGATGTTGTCCGAATCGTCGGCTCCGATCACATCCGGCGTCGGGGCTTCGTCGGGGTCCAGAACAATCGACCATTCGTCGCCGTCAGTCGGGACGCCGACGAAATCAATCGCCGCAACGCCGGCGGAGTCGACCGCCAGGCGGCTTCGATCGATCGTCAGACTGGCCTTGAATGCGGCCGATCCGATCTCCCGCGTGACAATCACGCTGCTTCCGCTGGGCTGGACTGTGAATCCGGGCACGACTCCGAAGTCCAGCTCGGCGATCAGACCTGTAACTATCGCCGGCAGGCCGACGCCGGCAGCTTCGAATTGGCCCGTGCCGAGAAGCGTTCCGTCGAGTTCAGTAACCGTAAGGACGTAAACGTCGCCCGGGACCGCCGGGTTGCCCGCATCGGCAAGGTCCATCGTCATATCGTGGCTGGTGTCAGGCTGTTCGACCGACGCTCGGTCCAGCTCCACGTCCAGATCGACCGAGAGCGAACCGACCGATTTGATAATTGTGATTACGGCTCCGGCAGCCTTCGCGGCGTAGCCGTCCTCGCCGTTTATCGCGGTCATGAAGCTGGTCGCCGCGGCATCGGCGTCGTCGGCCGGAGCGGTCAGAGGAGCCAGACCGTCAACGGTGAGCACGTAGGAGGCTCCGGTAAGCGGCTCCAGAGTTATGATGCTCGCCTCGGCGGTCGCGGTGTCGACGGTGACCGAATCGGTCGCATTGACGGTGATCGTCTCACTGAGGCCGACGGTGAAGGTCCTGGCGGCTGAAACTATGACAGCGGAGCCGTCGGGTTCGGCGTAAACTCCGCCGGCCGGATCGTTGAGTCCCGCGGCCAATGCGGCGGCGACGGCGACAAGATCCGTTCCCGAGGCCGTCGCGCTGGCAAGCTCGGTCGAATCGTCCAGCACAGTCAGCGTCCATTCATCGCCGGCCAGGAAGGCCGCCGAAAGGTCGATTCTCCGGGTCTCGACTTCGGGATTCTCGAATGTTTCGCTGGTTCCGACGAGTTCGACCTCGATCGAAAGCATGAACGGATCGTCGCCCTGAATGATGAGTACATCGCCTGCGCGGAATGAGGTTACGCCGTCAACAGCATTGATTTCCAGTGCAAGTCTCCTGGTAAAATCAGCCGCGTTGCCCGCGGTGACGGTCAGATATGGGGCCGGATCGACCAGCAGGTCCCCGCTTTCGGCGTCGGTGAGCGTGACAGTCCATTTCTCGTCGACCTGGGCGGGCAGCGGAATGCGAATCCGCGCTTCATTCCAGGCAGTGGTTTCGACATGTTCGTCAATCGGCGTTCCGCTGATGGTTACGTAGCCCCCGGGAGCCGGGCCGGTGATGTCCAGGGCGAAGGTGAAGTTCACAGGCGTCGCAGGCGGCGAGCCGGACGGATCGGTCACAAGGAATCTGTGAGTGTTTCCGATGACAACGCTCGCCCAGTCGGCCCTGACGCCGTTGATGGCGTCGATAATCTGCTGAACGACGGCAGGTTTCGTTCCCGCGGCGACTTCGAATGCGGGAACGTTCACATCCACGCCGTCGAATTTCATCGTAATCGCCCAGATGTCTCCGACAACCGGCGTGTCGAACAGTTCGATTTCGGCCTGGGTGAACTGAATATCGTTTCCGTCGGTCTGCGCCGCGGTTGTGCTTCGCGTTACGGACCCGGCCGAGACGATCTCCTGGGTCACGCCGTGAGCGACAACTCCGTCGGCCTCGGCGCCGGTAAGATTGAAACCGCCGTCCTGACCGTCGCCGGTGACGATCGGTTCAGCGTCCGGATCGTAGTTCTCGACGTCCTCGATCCTCAGCGTATCGTCTCCGACGAGGCGGAGAACGTATCTGTCGGTAACTTCGTTGATCTCGCTCTGCAGTCCCAGCACAACCTGTTCCAGTTCGTCGCCGTCCTCGGACACATAGGTGTAGTTTCGGTATCTCAGGCCCAGCGTCCAGATATCGTCTTCATTGACGTCGCCGTTGAGCTTCAGTTCGGCGACTATGTAGTACGTCGGATCCGCCAGGTCGGCGTCACCGGTCGAATCGCCGCCGATCGGCTGGAACATGTCCCTTGTCAGCGTGAGCGAGTAGTAATCGTAGCTGCCGTCGCCGGAGCCCTGGACCTTGACGTACGGGGTGAGGAAATCGACGCGGTCTTCAGGCTCGGGAGCCGGATCGCGGTCGGTGTTGCCTATCTGGGGATCGAAGAAGGTGAAGAAGTTGCTCTGATCGCCGATATCCTGTGCGTCCTGGCCGAAACCGTTATTGCCGGTTTCGTCTTCGAGAACCGGATCGGGTCCGAAGACAAATCCGTTGATCGCGTGGTTCTCGATGGACACCTGCAGTTCGTAGTCCACGCCTTCGGGCAGACCGCCCAGCGACAGCGAGTTGGCGACCTCGAGGAAGTAGACTCCGGCCTGCGTGAAGGTGAACCGCAGGAAGTCGTCGGCTCCGGTGGCGCTGCCCTCGAGCCCTACGCTCGGATCCACTCCGCCGGGGCCGCTGGCCAGCGGATCGCCGACATCATTGTAGAGATTCAGGACGCTGCCCCACTGGACTACGTCGCCGGCGTCGAATCCGTGGTCGACGTCGAATATCGCCTGGATGAAGTCAACGCCGTCGGCATCCGCCGAGGCGAGCATGTCGGCGGTGATAACGAACTTGTAGAAGTCGTTTTCGCCGTCGCCGGTGGCGGTTATCGTCACGTGCGGCGTGTCGGTAGACTCCAGGATCTCGGGATCGTAGTTCCTGGACCACTTGCCCATGTCGATGTCCTGGGCGGTGAACCGCGAATCGTGCGGCGAATCGGTCTCGCCGAGAACCGACGTGCCGAAATCGCCCTCAAACCGTATCCGCATCTCATGATCCGCGCCGAGACCGGCTCCGGCGAACTTCAATTCAAACTCGCCGGCGACATCCTCAAGCGTCTCGTCGGCGTCCAGCGTGGTGTGGGTAAGTATCTGCGTCGTCCCCGTGCTGTCGGTCAGGGTGATCGTCCAGACCGTCCCGATTTCCGGCGTGCCTGTGAACACCACCGTGGCCGTATCGAACGCGGCGGTCGACGGGTCGGCGTCCACTCCAATGCCCGCGGCTCCTGGGCCGGTGACATCCGTTTCAATAAGGTGCTTCAGACCGCCGCCGGCGGTGACGAGCAACGCCGGATACACGTGGGTCACAAAGCCGCTTCCAAGCACAACCACCGACGTCGGCTCGGTCACGTTCGTCCCAGAACCTGACTCGATTATCATCGCACTGGGCGCATCGTCATCGGTGATCCTCACGTCGACGGGAACCGGCTCTACCGATTCGCGATTGGCGCCGACAATGTAGCGGTACGTCAGTGCGGACTCCTGGTCAGCCTGGCCGAGCAGCAGCGTCCACTGAGCGTCAAGGGGAACTGTCGTCAACGGGTCGGTCTGGGCCAGCGAGAACTCGGCGACGGCCCAGTGCGTGTCGCTCATCGTAGCCGAAATCAGGGATCCGTTCTTTTCGGTGAACGCGGCGACAAACGTCTCGTCGCCCGTGATCTGTACGATATCGACGGTGATCGTCCCGCCTGACTCAGACGCCTCGAACAGCACGCCGGCTCCGTTTTGTATCGCAGCCAGCAGGCCGGCGACAACATCGGCTGCGAGATCGCCCGCCCTGGCGGTGTATCCGTATTCCGAACCGTCCAGCGAGACAGACCAGGTGTCTCCGATAACGACCGAACCTGTCGGCGTGACAGAGAAGGTGTCGGATTCGGCCTGTAGTTCGGTTCGCATCATGCGTGCGACGAACGGAACCGCCGGATCGCCTGTTACTTCAATGTTCAGCCCGTCGACCGCGGCGACGTAACCCGAGCCGGATACGGCTCCTCCGCCGTGCGTACCGGCCAGAGACGGAGCATCGAACGCCGTGCCGTCGGGCCGTTGAATCACGAGCGTATCGCCGGCGGCGAACACGTTGAAGTCGACGTTGTCGATCAGTGCCTGGAGGGATTCAATACCATCGGCGACCGCCGCCAGCGTGTCGTCAGTGCCGGGCGCCGCAACCGCGTGGCTGTAGACATAGTCCACGTTGTCGAGCGTCAACGTCCACTGCGACCCGTCGACGCCAAGGCCCTGCAGAGCGATGCTGTAGGAGTTGATCCGCGTCGCCAGCCCGGTCACAACGTCCGTCGGCGTGTCAAGGGCCTCGGCGGTGTAGACAAACTCGGTGTTGTTAAGGATCAATGTCCATCTGTCGCCGGCGGGAACATTCGCCGGAGCGTCCGGAGTGACAGTGACCGAACTTTCGAACGCACGCGTTCCGGACACCGTGATGTCGTCAAGGCCGGCCGGTTTGTTGATCTCCACGGTGAACGCCACGGAGTTGCTTATGCTGATCGTGGTGTCGTCAAGGACGCTGGCCTCAAATCGCTGCGAAACGTCGCCGTTGACCGCCGCGAAAAGGCCCAGAGCCGCGTCGCTGAAGTCAAGGCCGAAGAAATCGCTCAGGCTGCCAGGTGATGAGATTACGATATTGTGGGCTATTCGCGAGAAGTGCCGCGACTCCAAATCGTCGTCCGGCGCGGCGCTGACCCTTATCGTCTGGGGGGTGTCCCAGTTCGAATCGGTGAATACCGCAAGTATCTGACCGTCGCCGACGCTGGTGTCCAGGACATTGCCGCCGCCGTCAAGCCGCTCGAATACAAGCTGGGAATCGCCGGCGGCCCTGATCGTCACGTCGTCCAGCGGCTGCCTGCTCAGCACGATCGAATACGTGTCGGTCTCGGGCTGGACAATGTCGTCCGGATCGGCGTCGGCGGGATTCTCGGTCACCAGCGTCTGATCGTCGCTCTGGACGATCACCACCTCGGCTGCATCGTCGTCGATCACGTCGACAACCACGCCGGGGATGATCAGTCCGTCGTACTCGCCGCCGTCGCCAGGTATGGCGCCCTGGGCGACCTTGTGCTGGATATTGACCGATCTGCGCCCCTCGGCCAGATCGTCGCTCAGCGCACTTACCGTAATGTATTGCGGAATGAACCAGTTTGTCCTGTCGAACAGCAGCGTAACGCCGACTTCGCTGCCGTTGAGCGCCACGCTCTGTCCGCCGGCCTGCTGGTCCCGCTCGCTCATGGGAACCGCAGACGCGGTGATGCGTATGTTCTCTTCGGGCGAACGTGTCAGCACGATCGAGTATTGCGCCAGGATCAGGGCCGATCGCGGATCGGCGGAGCCGAGGTCCTCAAACAGCAGCAGGCGTCCGTCGAACAGTTGCAGATCGTCTCCGACGTTCTTGACGAGGTTCACGACTGCTCCGGCCTCGTCGTTGTCGGACACGCCGGCGGAGATGTCCTGCACGAATACGGCGTTGAATTCGCCGTCGGCGCTGCTGATGGTGTGTTCGATCAGCCCGCTGTGTCCTTCGAGGCTGTTGCTTACGACGGTGATCGCCTCCCCGTCGTTTCCGCCGGCTACGTTGAACGTATCGCCGCCGCGGCCGCCGATAAGCTCGAGGCTCACGTCCTCGCTTGTCGAGGCGATGTAGAAGCGGTCGTTGCCTTCCTGCGCGTCTACGATGACCCTCTCGACTCCGCCGTAGGTCACAAACAGCCCGCCGCCGAACACGCCTTCGTCGGTTATCACGAAATCGTCGCCGTATTCGGTTCCTATGACTGTGACGGTGTCGAATCCGTCGCCGCCTTCGATCCTTACCGGCGCGTTGACGGTGAAGGAGATGAAGTCGGCGCCCTGTCCGCCGTTGATGTTGGTGAACGGGGCTTTAGGGTCTCTCGGATCGACCTTGACGAACGCACGGATGCGGAACGAGTCGTCGTCCTCTTCGCCGAAGAGATACAGTTCGGCCTTGTTGCGGTAGACGGTGAAGCTGTCGTCGCCTACGCCGCCGAACAGCGTGGTGTTCTCGCTGATTCCGTTGCTCAGATAGCCGCGGGTGGTCAGCGTTGTCTCGAAGAAGTCGATCGACTCCAGTCCGTTGTTGGGATTCATCTCGTCTCGCGGCGAGTTGAATACCTGGCCGATCTGGAAGGTGTCGTCGCCGGAATCGCCGAAGATGACCGTCGGCGACATGTTATCGTCCAGGACGAACGTATCGTCGCCGCCGCGGCCGTATATTTGGAGGCTGCCGTTAATGTCGCCGTCGTAGTTGACCCGCTCGAAGAATCCGTCCTCGACCGGCGACAGTTCCTCGTCGACCTGGAACGCGGCTACAACAGCCTGATTCGCCTGGCGGTTGGCTCTCATCAGGAAGAGGTTCGGATCGTCGGTGCCCAGCACGATCAGCCGGTCGACCGACAGGTCGTCCAGCGGCGACTGATCGGTCACGTCGATAGTCGCGGTGTTCTGTCCGGCCAGCGCGATCCGGTACGTGTCGCCGCCACGCTGTCCCCGCAGCGAAAGCGAAGCGCCCACGCCGCTGCGATGAGTCTGTTTGGCCTCGACGTCGAAGTTGACGTTGATGTCGTCGTCGCCGTCTCCGCCTTCGATCGTGGTCGGTCCGTAAACGCGATCGAGATTGATCACGTCGTCGCCGTCGCCGGCGTTAATGGTGTTGGGCCCGTTGATGGTGCTTTCGACAAAGAAGTTGTCGTCGCCTTTGCTGAGCCAGATGTCGATCGCCTCGAACTGCTCGTAGCTGACGCCGACTGTCATTCCAAGATCGCTAAGCGAATTAGCGGTCAGCGTACCGGAATTCGCGTTCGTGTCGCCGCTGTCGTAGACTCGAAGGATGTCTCCTTCGCCATCCGGTTCGGACCCGCCGTTGATCGTAAGCAGGCCGGCGGCGATTCCGTTGAGCGTTGAGTTGGTGATCGGATTAGGCGAACTGGTGTCGCTTCCGATGCGGACCAGGTCCTTTCCGGCTGCGGTGTCGACATTCGTCGTGGCGCTGGTCGATTCGATATTGAACGTCTCGTCGCCCGATCCGAGAACGATATTCACTTCCTCCAGATCAGCGTACGTGACTGAACCGCTCATGCCTGTGCCGCGAAGTTCGCTTGCGGTCAGCACGCCGGTTTCATTGTCGCTCTCAGCATCGTCATCGACATTCATCACGTCGACGCCGGTTCCGCCGTCCACCGCCAAGACGGCGCCAATGCCGTCGGTGTCGCCGAAGATATTGAGGAACTCGCCCGGCCGCGTGGAGTAGAACCCGGCCTTGTCGCCGATTCCGATCACGTCGTTGCCGCCGCCGGCGTTTACCGCGGAGTCTCCTCCGATCCTGCGAACCGCGACTCGATCATCGCCTTCGCCGGCGTTGACCGTCGCGCCGCCCTCGGCGTCGATGATAGTGAAGGTGTCGTGGCCGGAGCCCAGCGTGACCTCAACGCCGTCGAGGTTGGCGAAGATCAGATCCGACGTCATGTCGAGTCCGTTCAGTCGTCCGAAGGGCTGGAATTCCCTGCGGGGATCATTAGCGGCCAGGTACGCGGTCTCTCCGCCGAAGTAACGTCGCGGTTCGTTGCCCAGGCGGAGTGCGACTTCGCCGCCGGCGTATGTGTCGCTCGTGAAACCGCCCGAACCGTCGGAAACGTAGACAATCTCGCCGCGTCTGTGTGTCTCGCCGGGCTCGATCAGCCTTTTGGTTCCGATCTCCAGGCCGGGATCGTTTGAGTCGCTGGTGTACGTGACGAAGACGGTCAAGTCCCCTTCGGGTATCTCAATCGTCATCGGATTGTTGTTCGAATCGGTAACCGGTCGGCCCGGCTGGATCTCTTCGTCGCCGAAGTACAGCTTGACGTCCCCGGCGGCGTGGAATGACTGGACGGCCATGGCGACTTCAAAGACAACGTCGCCGATGCTCGCAATCGTCCTGCCGGGGGTCGGGCCTACGTCGTAAGCTCCCGACAGTGTGATTGCGATCGAATCGTTTGCGCCGCCGACGCCGCGGACAAGCGCAGCCTGATCGACCGGCAGCCGGAAGATGCCGGTCTCGCTGGTTACGGTCACCGACACCAGATAGTCGTCGTCGCCGAAGCTCTTGCCAAGATCGATCGTCCGGTCAGCGAACTCGACTTCCGGCGTGCCGAACAGTTCAGGTTCGAAGACCAACTCCCTGCGGTTGTGTATGTCGGCCCGATCGGCCTGGGCGACAAACAGCGTGCCGTCGCCGTTGAGCACCGGATTCCCGTCTTCGTCCAGGATAGGCTCTCCAACCGGAATCCGGTCTTCCAAGGCGTGTCCGCCGAGGAACAGTTGGATTTCTCCGGCGTAGTGCAGCACCGGTTCGCCGCGGAAGTGCAGACGCGGATCGCCGGCCTTGTGAGACAGTTGCTGGCCGTACGGATCGACCACCGGCAGTCCGGTCGTCGGGTCGAAGACCGGGTCGCCTTCGGCGTAGACCGCCGGGACGAGGCTGTAGGTCTTGTTTCCGTTGTCGTCGAGGCCTGTCTCGATGTCGTAGACCTGTTCGCCGCCGAGGTAGTATTCGGCTTGGACGGCGTAGTTTACGATCAATCTGGTCGGGTCGGCGAGAGCCGTCAGCAGCGTAATTGTGTTGCCCGCGACATCCGCCGAGAAATCCGTTCCCAGATGCAGCTTCGTGGCGGTGGTGATGTTTCCGACCGTCCTGATCGCTATCACGCTGACCGTGTCGGCGCTGACAACCGGATTCTCGGCCGCCAGTGGCAGCACGACCGGCGATGCGGCGGTTATCGCGAACTCCTTAGTCACCGTGCCGGTATGGTATTGGATCTGTCCGAACTCATCGATTTTGTCGGCCGCCAGTTCGACGATGTCCAGCACGCCGACAAGATCCTCGGTCGAACCGCCGTTGTCTATGTTCAGGCTATCGTCGCCGGCGAAGGTCTGGTAGTAGTCCCGGGCCACGGTGTAATCCTGCAGTTCCGAGCGGTTGACCGGAATCAGCGCCGGATAGTCGAACGAGACTCCGTCGGCCGGGTCGACTATCGCCCAGGCGAGGGACTCGTTAACTTGGATTTCGATATCCAGATCGTCGGGGGCTCCGGCCGCTACGATCAGCGCGGCGCTGTCGCCGGTGTTGTTTCGAGTCACAAGGGTCGGGAACACGATCCCTTCGGCTCCGGTGTAGATGATTCCGACGCCGTCGAGATCGAAGCCGCCGTAATCGCCCACGTTCGACTTGCCAACCACGCGAATGAAGCGTGCGTAGCTCAGGCCTGCGCCGCCAATATCGTATCCGCGTTGGAAACTGGTGCTCCCGTGTTTCCAGTCGCCGGGGATACTTGTGGAGTTCACGTGCGGAGCCAGCGTGTGCCAACTGTTTCCGTCGGTGCTGACCTGGACGTTGATGTCGCCGAATTCGGCGGCGCCGGAATCCAGTTCATAAAGGATGAAGTCGTCGCCGTCACCGTTCCTGACGAGAATCGACGGGCGGTTGTCCGCGGCGACCTTGAAGCCGAAGGAGTCTATGAACAGCGGCTGGGCGGCGGGGTCTTCAAAGTTCGTCACGAACGACTTGCGATCCGTCGGCGTCAGCAGCTTGTTGAAGTTGCCGTCAAGGTAGACCGGCAGCCCGGGATCTCCTTCTTCCGGCGCGACGAGCACCGGCAGCCCGGTGATCGTCGAATCTGTCGTCTCGCCGCCGGAGTCGTCCCACCATAGCGGATTGTCGTCATCGTCGGCTTTCTGGACGGCCAGCTCCTGGACTCCCATCTCCTGTACGAAGTCTTCGATAATGTCGCCCTTGAGGTGAGCCCAGGCTTCGCGGCCGGTGTCGGTGAAGGTCAGTCGCCCTTCGCTGTCGACAAATACCGGATCTGCGGCCTGCCCGCCCAGAGGGTCAACGATAGACGGAACGCCGGTGTTGGCGAAGACTCGGTTGCCGTCGGCGTCGAGGTATACTCTTCGCGAGTTCTGGATGCTCAGATTCAGCACGCGTTCGATCACGTGCAGTCCGGTTTCGTCGGCATTGACGGTTTCATTTCCGTCGAGCCCGTACCACAGGACGTTGCCGCTAAGATCAGTCTTCTGCACGCCTGCCTCATGTACGCCGGTCAACTGCACGTTTGTCGTATGGAGCACCACCGCGCGAACCATCAGCGGACCGTCGACTATAACACCGACATCGTCTTCGCCCTCGACTATGGGTTCGAGATCCGGATTCCAGTAGACAAACACCTTTCCGTCGGCGTCGGTGTAAGTCTGCCGCGGGTTTTCCGGGATATCGGCTCCGGTGTTGATGAACACCAGCGGCAGGTTCTGCAGCAGGTCCTGGGTGAACTCCGAGGAATCGACGCGGTGCGTGCCCTCGAAGATGTGAGCGTCGCCGTCGAACAGGAGCCGGCCGCGGATTCCGCTGAGGCTGTCGCCGTCGGATACGTTGACCGTATCGGCTCCGTCGCCGCCGAGGACCATCATGTCGCCTCGGAACTGCTTGAGATCGACAGTGTCGTCACCGCCGCCGAGGATGATCGTCATAGGCAGTTCTTCGTTCGGATCGAACTGCCCGGACGCGACGCCCGCGGGAAGCCCGTCGCTCGAGAGGATCTGACCTTCGCGCTTCACGCCGCGATATTCGTTCTGGGCGATCATAAGGTGATCGTCGCCGTCGGCGAGCCGCAACTGAACTTCCTCAATACCCTGGAACTCCACGCCGTAGAACGGGACGGTGTCGATCCCAACGCCGGCGGGCAGGCCAACGCCCTCAAGAGTCAGGAAGATGTCCTGTATCGCAAGGTTGGAATCGACGTCAACGTCCTGCTTGAACAGTTGGACTCCGTTGGCCTCGCCGTACTGGATCATTCGCGGCGCGATTCGGTTAACGACTATTCCCGGATCGCTTGAGCCGTTCTGATTGTGGACAATCACGCGGTCGCCGTCGGTCTCGACTTCATCGCCGCCCTTGATCGTCAGGCGTCCCCTGATCTCAGAGACGTTGAACGACTCGGGCTCAACAAACGCGAACGGAGGCGGATCGACGACCACCGGAGGCGGCTGAACGAGCTTCTCGTCGACCACCAGTCGCCCGGATTCATAGGTGACCTTCAGATCTCTGACGTAGATTCGCATCTTCGTGCTGAAGCTGATGCCGAAGATCCCGAACCGGACTTTCTCGTAAACCTGGATGGCTCCGCCCAAGGCGCCCGGGGTCAGATTGGCAATGGACTGACCGCCTACGGTGACCCTTCCGTTGCGGAAGTTGGCGTTTCTGCGATCCTCGTTGTCGAGCCATGCGGTGGTGCGGCTCATCAGCGCCGTCAGCGCCAGGCCCTCACTCCGCGTTCCGGAGCCGAAGAACGAGTTGACGATCGAATCCCAGAAGCCCAACTGCAATTCGAATACGTAGTCGCCTTCGTACAGCGTCACCTCGTCGTAGACGATCTCCGGAGGCAGTTCGACTGTAATCGCCGGCGGCGTGTAGGTGTACGCCGGCGGGTCGAAGATCAGCGGAGGAGGATTGCCGCCGATGTGGATCGTATCGTCGCCGGAACCGCCGACGAGCGTCGTGCTGAACTCCTCGCTGGTGCTGAGCACGTATATCTCGTCGGCCCCGCCGCCGCCGTCGACCTCGATCGACTCGATGTTGGTGAACGTGGTGATTCGCCCGGCTCCGGCGATCAGGGTGTCGGTCACCACGAACACGTCGCCGATCGGCGTGCCGATGACCACGATCGTGTCGATTCCCGGGCCGCCGTTGATGAAGACAGGAGCGTTCTGCAGGTAGTCGTAACGGTTCGTGCCTGTTCCGCCGAACACGCTCGAGAGGTTCGTAACCTCATCCTGGTTGTCGCTGTTTTCGCGAAGGACCAGGAAGGTCTTCAGCAGGAACCGGTCGTTGCCCGCCCCGCCGTGCAGGAACAATTTCGAGCGGTTGTGGTTGACCTCGAACCGGTCGTTCTGACCGCCGCCGAGTACGAACATCGGAGCGGAGTTGCCGTTGGTCATGTTCTCGGTGTCGGCGACCGGGACGCCGTCGGGGTATTCGAGGTTGCGGTTGGCCGTGTCGGGGATCAGCGGGACGGTTCCGATTGTGATCTCGTCGTCGCCGCCGCCCATATTGACGATCGTCACCGCCACGGTGTCGTTAGCCAGGATGCTGTCCGAACCGCCGAACGTGTCGACCTCGACTCGCTCCACACCGCGGTAGGAGACTCTGTCTCGGTTGTCGACCCCGTCGACCGGAGCGGCGCCGATGTAGACAAATCCGGTTCTCATCGGCCCGGAGCCCTGTGCGTCCAGGGTGATCCTGTCGGGACCGTTGGTGCCGAAGATCAGCAGTTGATCGAAGCCTTCGCCGGCGCCGGTGTCGCGGATGTTCATGCGGCCCTTGTTGTCACCGGTCACGTTAAGGATGTACAACTCGCTGTAGGCGTTCTTTGAGTTGCCCCGGTTGTCGAGCGTTACGACGCCTGTCCAACTGTCCACGAAGCGGTTTCCGGCCCCTACGTGCACCACTCCGTCGCGATCGCCGACAACCATCACGTTCCGCCCCGCGCCGCCGGCGAGAATCGCCTCTTCGAAGATTCCCTTGATGTCTTCGACCACCGCCCCGGCGGCGAAGTAGTCTCCGCCGTCTGCGAACGTGAAGTTCGGATCGTCGAGTTTAATATCCTGTTCGAGTTGAGCCTGGTCGACCGGACTTGAAGTCGCCAGCGGACCGCCGCTGTCGGCTACGATCGTCCCGACGATGTACGTGCTGTCGAACAGGGCCATGTCGGCGTTCTGGGTCTCGACAAGAATGTCGTAGTCATCGTCGCCGCTCGCGTCGAAGAACGTGTCCAGCCCCGGGCCGCCGGTAACCGTATCACTGCCGACGCCGCTGTCTATCAGATCGTTGAACGGCGAGCCGATCAGCGTATCGTCGCCAACGCCGCCGATAATCTCCAGAGCGACCAGGTCGACCGCCCGGATGGTCTCTTCCCTGTCGTCGGCGCCGTCCGCGCCTTCGATTATGATCGTTTCCGAAGCGCCCAGGCCGCCGGCGTCGACCCGGTCGTTTCCGTCGGAGGCCTGGATTATGATCTTGTCGCCTTCGCTGCGGACAGCCTCGCCGACGATGATGTCGTATGCGGCGGCCGGCGTTCCGCTGACGCGACGAGAAATCCGGACGTTGCGGTATTGGCGGGTCTGAATGTCCGGTTCGTCAGGAGTGAAGGCGAACTTGTCGTCCCGCCCGTCGGCGACAAGGATCTCAAGCGTGTCGGCCGCCCCGTCGTCGACCGTCATGTACGTCGACACCGTTATTCTGTTAGTCTGGTCGGGCGTTCCGGGATCGTCGTCGTGATCGAACGTTTCTGTGATCTCCGCCGATCCGGTCAGCGTGACCTGCTTGCCGAAGTTCACCGTGACGTCCTGCACCCCGGCGCCCTGGATTTCGTGGAGGGTTACGTAATCTCGTCCGAATCCGGTGAACAACACAAGACTGTCGGCGTCCGAACCGGTGATCGATCCGACATCTTCGCCCGCTGCGTTCGTCGCTCGAATCCGGATAACTCCGGCCACGTCGCCGGGCTCGATGTGAACCGTATCGTTGTCGCCTGTCGCGGTGATGATCAGGAAGTCGCTGTCAGAGCCGGTGTCGCCGGTCAGGTCCGCCGTACTGGCGAAACCGCTGAAGTCGAGGTTCACCAGGTCGTCTCCGGCGCCGCCGATGATTTCGTCAACACCGCCGCCGCCTGTGATCTCGTCGTCGCCGGCGCCGCCGTCGATTCTGTCATTCGCCGGACCGCCGAAGATCTTGTCGCTTCCGTCTCCGCCGTCGATAATCGCCCCGGCCGCTCCGGAGCCGGTGATAACGATGTAATCGTCGCCGCCCAGGCCGTTGATGGTGATAAGCTCGGCGCCGGCAGATTCGAGGTAGTCGTCGCCTTCGCCGCCGTTGATTACCGATCCGAGCGCCGTGCCGTTGTAGACGACAACGTCGTCACCGTCGCCCATATCCAGGATTACGGGGATCCTTACGCTGTCGTCAATTACGATCTGGTCGTCTCCGCCTCCGAAGTTTCCTCGGATCTCCCTGACGTTGTGGTAGACGTTGGTCCGGCCCATCGCGGTGACCTTGATGGTCTTGCCGTCGGCGTCCGAACCGATCTGCTCGATCCTGTAGCTCTCGTTAGCTTCGCCGACGGCGAGATTGCGATAATTGCCTCTGCTTCCGGTGTTCAGCCAGAGCGTACGATTCTCCGGCGAAGCGTCGGGGTCCCACGACTGGTAGATCGAGTTGCCGGAGACCGACGTGGTTCCCACGGCCTGACCGGCGAGGTAGACCGGCTTGGGCAGTTCAAGGTAGCCTATGGTGAACCTGGCGGTCTTCTTGACTTTGACGAAGAGGATCTTGACCTCCACGGTCACGCTCAGTTCGATCTTCACTCTTCCGGCGCCCTGGGCTCGGAATGTGGCGTTGAAGCCCACGCCGGCAAGGGTAATCCCGAACAGTCTGGCCTTCAGACTCGCATCTATGCTCAAGCCGAAGTCGTACATCGGGTTGCCCGAAGTATCCTTGGCCACAATACACCACACGCGGAATCCGGCGCTGCCGCTGAGCCCGAACGAACTGGACCCGATCGTAATGCTTCCGTTGACGCTGATGTCGAAGTTGCCGTCGGAATCCAGGAAGCCGTTGCTGTCCATCGTGGCGATTCCGAAGAAATCCATCTTTGCGTTGAAGTCGAACCGCCACCCGCCGTTGCGAACGACAATCGTGAATCCCGCCTCGAACTTGAGGACCTTCAGGACCTCGACTTTTCCGTCCAGATCAAGCAGGAACGACTTTGCCGCCACGCCGAGACGCGCCGTATTGGTCGTATTGATCTCCAATGTTCCGCTTGCGTCAATCGCGAACACAGCTATATCGGCGCTTACCGCCACGTGCAGACTGAGCACGAGACCCGGATCGTCGCCGTAGATCACGGACGCCCCGCCGTTGGCCTCAAATGTAAGGGCCTCCAGACCCAGCGAGAACTGCAGCCCGAACTGCAGCGTCGTGGCCTGGTCGGTTATCTCGAAGTCAACGAAACCGCTGCCCTGGGCGAAACCAAGGAAGTTTACGCTGCCTGAAATGCGTATGCGCAGCCCCTTGGTCACGGTGAATCCGTTTATGGTCGCGTCGCCACTGGTTGTGTTCAGCGCAAGGTGCGCCCTGCCGTCGAACGACAGACCGATGTCTCGCCCGAATCCGGACTCCAGCGTAAGTTCGGCGCGCAGCACCAGGCCGCGGGAGTCTATCCGCAATCCGCCATTGGTCTCGAGCTGGCCGAACGGGTCGAGCCTCATCACCGCGTTGAAGTTGACTTCGAGCTTGTCTTTGTCGATCACAAACTCGAACGATCCGGTAAGCTCGACCGCGCTGCCGATTATCAGTTTGCCCGACATCATCAGCAGCAGACCCGGATCGATCGTATCGGTCCCGATCTTCAGGCTCCCGTCGGGATTCCTCAGGAACTTACCGTCCGGGCCGATGACGAACGTGTCGATCGTCTCGGGGGCGAACAGTTGATCGCCTCCGAAGTCGACCACGGCATTGATGTCCAGCAGGAAGTCGCCCTCGAGCGAGACGCCGGGTATTCCGTTTACGTCCAGCGACAACTGCACTCGCCCGACAACGCCGGTCTTGACGCCGGCGAACATCGTCAGATTGATCATGCCAGACATCGAGCCGAGGAACTCTATTTCCGTGCTGACCACGCCGACGATGCTGAATCGCGCCGTACCGTCGGTAAGCGGCGTGCTGGCCTCGATCTGAATGAATCCGGTCAGCGTTATCACGTCAAACAGCTTCAACTCAGCCTGGACCGTCGCCTGGAAATATATCTCCGGAGCGGCGCGAGGATCGCGTTGCCCGTCGAGGCCCGGCGCGGCGGCGAATATCTCGATCGATGTGGGATCGCCTTCCTGCAGCAGCGGTTTGAACGAGTCGGGAATCTCGAAGACCTGATCCTGCAGCGTCGTGTTGAACATGACGGTGATCGACCCGGTCGCAGAGAACAGGCTGCCGAGGTCCGGCAGGCCGATATCGGCAGAACTGCTGATCCGCAGGTATCCGGCGACGCCCGGGATCGAGGCGCCGTCAAGCCCGCTCTTGATGATGATAACGCCGGTGGCTTCGCCGAATGTGATCTGCGACGGTCCCAGCCCGACAGACAGTTCGGCGGTGGCGTAGATGTCCATGCCCGACGGATCAAGACGGAGCATGAAGCCGCCTTCCATGCGGAACAGGTCGCTGGACAGTCCCGGCGGCCGCAGACGCAGCGAACCGAGAATCTCGATCATGAAGCTGAACTTCGGTATATCGAACGTCCGCGTTACGTCTTCGTCGTTGTCGCCCAGGCCCGGAAGCGTCAGGATTTCGGTCTTGTCGTACTCGGTGGTGTTTATCTGGAGTACGCTCTTGCCGGAGATGAATATCCCGATCGCTTCGAGCTCCTGGAAGTTAGTCTCGGTCGTCATCGCGCCCCAGAACTGCGGGAAGGGACTCAACTCACCGCTCAGGTCCAGCACGAACCTGCCGGCCGTGGCGCCGACCACGCCGAGCTTGATCAACTGCAACTGGCCGCCGATCCTCAGTTCGAGAACCTTGCGGGCCGCATCGATTTCGAGGGTGACGCTTCCGGTCACTTTGAACAGCGGTTCGTCGAGGAAGCCTGCGGCCTGCAGTTCGATTCCGCCTGAAAGTTCGATGAAGAACGATGCGGCCTGGGTCAGGATCTTGACCTGCTCGACCGATTCGGCTCCACCGTTGCCCGCCGAATCAACCCAACTGCCTGCGATGAAGCTGACTGTCAGCACGCCTGTGTTGAACTGGCCCGAGAGATGGTAGCGGAACGTGGCGGTTCCGTCATCGTTAAGGCTGCGCAATTCGCCCGATCCGTCGATTATTATGTTCTCGCCGTCGGCTCCGGCCAGCGTGAACTCCTGGTCGCTGTCCGTAATCGACGCAAGAGCGTCATCCCCAAATCCGGCTCCGCGCCTGGCCGTGAACGTCACGTCGATGTAATCGCGTCCATTGAGCGCTTCACGGTCAATCGTGGAGCCGGGCAACGGATCGGCCAAGGTGGCCGTCGGGACCTCGACGCTGAAACTCTCGGTCTCCGCCAGGTTGTGCAGACCGCTCAGATCGAAGAACGAACCGAGAGCGAATTCCACCGTATAGTCGCCGACTGCAAGCGCCTGGCCGATCGAGTAACGGTAGCGATTGGTGGCGGTCTCGATCGTTCGACCGTTTATCAGTTCGGCGACGACAACCCGCTGCGGGACGCCCAGGGCGATCTCAGTTCCCTCGGAATCGCGGAGGATCACTTCGTCTCCGTCAATCTTGCTGTGGTCCAGCAGGTTCCCATCACTGGCGCGGAAGACGATCTCCAGGTATCCGGTCGAATTGATTTCGTCCATGCCGACCGCGCCGCCTGATCTCGGCGTGACCAGATCGGCTGTAGCGCCCACAACTTCAAACGTCTGGGAGAACGCCCGGTTGCTGTTGGACAGCGAATCGGTCCAGCGGTCGGCCCGGAAGTCCACCGACACCTCGCCGAGCGTAAAGTCTCCGGTGAAGGTGAACCTGAATGTTTTCTCTGCGACCTTCCCGGGCGTGCCGACCAGTTCAACGCCGGCCGAAGCCGCCCCGGACAGTTGGAATTCAGCGCTCGAGTCGGTCACTGACGACTCATCCAGCACCGCGCCAAGCGACGGGGCGAAGACAATGTCGATGTATTTACGGCGATTGATGATGTTGATGTCCATCGAGCCGCCGACGCCCGGACTAAGCAACGTGGCGGTCGATCCCTCGACGGTGAACTCGAGCACAGTGGCGATATTGCCGGCCCCGGGGACCGTAGCTCCGGTGTCCAGTTCGGTGTCGGCGTTCTTGAACGCATCGCCGAAGAACTCAAGCTGAACCGAACCCTTGGGGAACGTGAAGTTGCTCTCGGCGATCAGGTACCGGAAGCGGTTGATGCCGGCGACGCCTATGGCCTGGGCGAGAGTATCTCCGCCGGATGGAACAAGTTCGGTCGTCGTCACGCCGCCGGCGCCTACGGTGGTTTTTATCGGTATCGGAACGCCGTTGACCTCCCTGGTCGTCCCGTTGACCGTCAGCGTGAACTCCGGATCGGAGTCGAATATCGAATCGTAGTCGAGACTCGCCCCCGAAGGCGGGGTGAACGATACGTCGATGTAGGCCTGTCCGTCGTGCGTCCGGCCGGAGGCGTTTACGGTATTCGTGTCGACCCTTCCGGAAACCGGATCGATCAGCGACGTCTCGGGCGCCTGTGCGTTGGGGGCGATCAAGTCTTCTTCGAGAATGTCGAATTCGACTTCCTCGCCCGAAGCGTTGCGGAAGCCCATCTTGAGCTTGCCGAATACGCTCAGCAGCCGGACCTGTTCGGGAATATCAGCCAGGAACAGAACGCTTGCTTCGCCCGACGATATCTTCGAGATGTCTGCGTACAGCTTGCCGCTGATCGAGATATTGTCCGCGGCGAAATTCAGCTTGCCGTTGATGAGGATCTTCCCGTCGGTCGAGATCTTGATCATGACCTCGCCGTTGAAGACCTCCTGCGACGTGTAGATAGTGAATATCTTGGCGCCGCCGGTGATGACCATCGGCTCGGTGAACGCCGCGAGGAAGCCCAGCCCGGCGGGCATGTCCTTCAGCGCGTTGTACTGGGTGACCACCTGCTTCTTGACCTGGTCGAGCCACAGTTCGGCGGTCATGTCGGTCGGCAGCCCGAACTCGCCGCGGCGCAGTTCGTACGGATGATCGATTGACGGCAGCGAGGTGAAGAACTCAACGCCCGCCGAGAAGTCGTTCAGCGCCAGTCCGATGTGCGGTTCGATAATAATGCCGCCGGGAACCTGCACGTTCAGGAACACCCCTAGCGGACCGAGTTCGCTCAAGCCGAACCTGATGTTCATCCCGCCGATGCCCGGCATTTCGAAACCGCCTTCGACGCCGAGGAACAGCACGCGATCGACGACCTCGGTGGTGGTGTCGAACGTGCCTATCATCTGGCCATTGGCGTCGATCTTGACAATCCCGCCGATCAGTCCGGCGTTGATCGATCCGCCGAACACGTCGCCCTTGACGCTAACGCCGAACGCGGCGATGTCGATTATCGGGAACTTGCCTTCAAGCAGCAGTCGGGGCGATATCTTCAGGCCCTCGATGGTGCCGGAGAACTCGAGGCCCGGCACGCCCGGCATGCTCGACACGCTGGCCGACAGAGTCAGCACAAAGTCGGATTGGTCGGCCTGAAAATCGGCCCATTCGATGCCGATCTCGTTAATCTTGATCGGCAGGAACGAAGGCCACTTGAAGCTGTCTCCGCTGGCCGAGCCGACGCTCAGGAAGACGCCGAAGCCCTTCTTGGTCACGAATGTTCCGTCGCCCAGGAACGCGAAGTTCCTGCCCTCGCCGCCGAGTTCGAGCGATCCGATCTTGACCTTCGCTCCGATCGACTGGAAGGAGACCAGTTCCTCCGTCGGCCCGGCGCCGGTGTTCAGCTTGAAGTCGCGGGCCGTCAGCGTGATGAACCCGGCGATGTTGACTTCGAGCGTGTCGACGTCCATGACGAACGCCTTGACCTTGCCGTTCTCGAATTCGAGCTGCATTCGGATCGCTTCGTCGTTGGCGGTCCCGTCGGGATTGGTGTCGTCGGCGGTCTTGCGGTCAGTTATCGTCGCCGAGATCGGCATGTTCGGGAACAGCGCCGCCCCGCCGGACGAAACGTATATCGAACCGTTGAAGTCGAGCTTCTGACCGAACGTCACGCCGAAGTTGTTGACGCCGATTCGGATGTCGTCAAGCACGAGGATGCCGAGGATGTTGATCTTCTTGTCGGGCGAGGTCGACTCTGCTCCGCCGGCGGCGGGTTCGTCGATTCCTATGGCGATTTCAGCGGTCCCCAGTTGGAAGCCGTTGGGACGGATCACCAGGCCGGGGATCTCGTCGCCGACGACTGACGGGTTGGGATCGAACTGATCGATCCGGCCGCGAATTCCCAGAGCCGGGAACAGCACCGACGCCGATTCGATCCGGATCAGCTCCTGGTTCATGAACGCGTCATGCAGGGCGGGGTACTCTTCGAGGGCCTTGTTGTAGGCGTCGACAGCGCCCGGATGGGCCTCGAATTTCTCCAACGCCTCGTCGTAAATCTTGCGGGCCTCGTCCGAGAGGCTGTCGGGATTGCTCACGTCGTCGCGCGGATCGGGCGGCTCGACCGGCTCGACGGGCACTGCCGGCGGCGGCTCGAACTGGATGGCTATCCCCTCGGCCTCTATCGTCACGACATTGGGTATCGCAACCTCCAGCGCCGCGACTCGGAAGCTGAAGTTGCCCGGCACGCTGATTCGGAAATTGCCGCTAAGCAGGCCGAACACGTCGATGCCGAAGGTGAAGGTGCCCAACACGCCGATCAGGTCGGCGGTGATTCCGCTGGAGCTTTGCTGGGCTCCGGCGTTGGCTCCGCCGCCGAACGCAAGGCTGGCCCGATCGCATCCGATGCCGATCGTCAGCATCAGCATTCCGTCCTTGAAGCCGATGTCCTCGATGCCGATGTACGGACCCTGGAGCACAAGCGGGCCGAGCTTGATGGCTTTCGTGCCGGACTTCTGGCCTTCGACGTCGGCCTGCACGGTGAACTTTTCAGTCCGCGCTACGTTCGTGCCGCCGTCCTGCGTGCTGAACGATCCGGGGCGGAACTTGACGAACACTTCGCCCGCAGTGAACAGGTCAATCGCGTTGGTTCCGTTCTGATCCTTCAGGTAGTAGCGGTAGGTCGTGCCGGATACGAGTTGTGGCGTTCCGACGAAGTTGGGAATCCCGCCTGTTCCCGGAAGCATCATCACGTCGGCGACTCCCGGACCGGTCAGCGTGAATTCGTCGCCGTTTATCGAACCCGTGTTCAGCGGGCTGTCCCCGCGAATGCTGAATGTTACGTCAATGTATCGTTTACCGTTGAGAGACGCGGCGGCAAGGGATTCTCCGCCGGTCGGACTGCTTAGCTGCGCGACCGGGGCCGGCGGCGGCAACTGGGCTTCGCCGTTGACGACGATCATGTTGGCCAGCGTGACGTATTCGATCTCGCCGAGGTTTGTGTTGTTGCCGACGTCTCGGAAAGTACCGGACAGGAACTCGACCGAAAGCTCGCCGGCGTCCACTATCGTGCCTGTGAAGCTGTATCTGTACGTACTGGCGGCGCCCGCCACCAGCGTCGCCCGACCGTTGACCGCCACTCCAACCGGGACCTGTCCGTTGATCTTCAACACGAATTCGTCCGTGTCGTCGGTAATGCTCGATCCGACGATCCCCAACTCGTTCGGATCGTTGAAGACTACGTCTATGTACCCGCGTCGGTTCAGTTCGGCCCGGTCCATGACTTCGCCGCCAAACGGGTCCTTGAGATCTGCGGTTACGTTGACCTGCGGCTCGGCGTCATCGGACGGGATCACCCCGGCGTCGACTCCGAATACGCTGAATCCGTTGACGCGGAAGCTCTGCAGGCGGAATCCGTCTACCGGTCCGATCGAGAAGCCGGCGCTTCCGCTGATGGCGAAGTCGGGATCGGCGAACGGCTCGCCGCCGTCGGAGCCGTCGGTGTCTATCTTGATCGCAGCATTGATCACAGCGACGTTGATCGTGCCGTTGGGCTGCTTGCTGAAGGACACCGTCCCGCCGACCTGCAGGAAATCGCCGATTGTGAATGTTATGCTTCCGATGAACGAGGTTACTATCGCAGTCGACGAGAACACAATCGGGACTTCTTCGTCGACGGTTTCACCCGCGTCGTTAAGCACCGCCACGGTCAACGTCTCGTCGATCGCCTTGCCGGTGGTGTTTATGCGGACTGTGGCCCGTCCTTCGACGTCGAGCCCTTCGAGGCCGACAAGCTGGATATCACCGCTGGCGACCAGTGCGTATGTGGCGCCCTGCTCGGAACTGAACCGTATCATCCCGATCCGCGCGTTGGCCAGCAGCACGCCGATCGCGTCGGGGTTGCGCTCGCCGTCATCGTTGTACAGCGGCCCCTTGCCGACGAATATCTCAAGTCCGTCGCCGGCGAATATGTTCGCCGACCCGCCGGCTACTGTTCGGTTGGAGAACGTCACGGCGCCTTCAATAACGATAAAGTCGCCTATATTCAGCGAGAACGACGGCACGTCGAAGCGGAAGGTCTCGCCGGCCTCGGCTCGCACCGTGATCGTCGTACCGTTGATGTCTATGCTCTCGTCGACCATCTCGCCGGTGGCGTTGACGGTTATCTGCACGGTGGCTCCGATGTCGAATCCGGCGGCACTTCCGGCGAACGAGCCCTTGAGCGTACCGGCGACTCCGCCGGGCAGGACCACCAGGGCGCCCTGTCCGCCGCCTATTCCCTTGTCGCCGATCGTCAGTGAAACATTCGCCGCTCCGATTCGCGTGACCTGGAAATTGTCGCTCTTTGTGGTGACGTCCTTGTCGGGGCCGCCTGAAGTTACCTGTTCGAAGACAAAGTCGCCTCCGATCGCCACGTCGGCGACTGTCAGCGTCGCTCCGATCGCCTCGAGACGCACGTAGGGGCCGGCCTCCAGGTCAAGCACGATCGTCTTGCCGCCTACGTCGAACGTCTCGTTTACGGCTATCGGCATCCTGTTTATGGCGATGCTGAGTTTGTCGACGCCGAGGGAGAACAGGTCGCCGACGTCGAACGAGAATCCGGCCTGTCCCTCCGGCGGGTCGAGCGTCAGTTGTCCGGCCATGCCCTGCGGCGTAATCATCAGGGCGCCGCTTATTCCCGTGAGATCGAACAGAACGGTATTGCCCGCCCTGAGCGTCAGACCGACGTCCGAAACGGCTACCTTGACGATCTTGACCGCCTGACCGTCCTTCTGAATCGTAGCCTGCTCGAAGCTGAAGTTGCCCCGCAGCTCCTGGCCGAGGATGTTCAGCACGATCATCTCGCCGCTTCCGTCGGAGAATATCCCGCCCTCGACGCGGACGAACGGGCCGGCTTCGAGACTAAGGGTCCTTGTCTGGTTGCCGACTTTGAACTGTTCTTCGACCGCAACGCCGACCAGGTCGCCGGTGACCTCGTCGCGAACCGTCATATTGTTGATGGAAACGCGGAATCCGCCGACGAACGACACGCCCGGGATGTTCTGCACTCGGACAACGGCCTGGATCTGACCGGCGAGGCCCGCGCTGGTTATCAGCAGCGATCCGGAGCCGTTCTCCACCACCACATAGTCGGTGTCGCCGTCGCCGAGGCCCAGCCTGACGTTCGAAGCGGCGATGCGGATAATGTCGGTGTTGTCGTTCCTTGTGGCGACATTTCCGTCAGGACCGCCTCCGGTGATCTTCTCGAAGGCGAAGTCGCCCTCCAGCGTCTGGCCGAGGATATTGAGCTTCACCCCGTTGCCTTCAACACGCAGGAACGGCCCGCGCTCGTCGAAATCGAGGCTGACTTCCTCCTGGACGATATTGCCCTCGTCGTCGAGGGAGCTAATCGTGAATGTCTCGTGAACTTCAGCGGTGGTGTTGTTGATCTGGATGCCGAACGTGCCGCTGAACGTCACGCCGGGCACGTTGAGACTGACGGTGGCTTCTACTCTCCCCGCCAGGCCGTCGTCGCTGAGGAGCAGCAGACCCGAGCCGTTTTCCACGACGACGAAGTCCGTGGTCCCGTCGCCCAGACGCATGCCGACATTCGTCGCCGATACCTTGACGATCGTCCGCTCGACCGGAGCCCAGCCGGACGTGTCGGTCGAGGTGATCTTCTCGAATGCAAAATCGCCTTCAAGCGTCTGCCCGGCGATATTCAGCTTTATCCCGACGCCTTCTACGCGGATATAAGGTCCGGCGGGGACCTCCAGCGTCAGGACCTCGGAGCCTATGACGAACGTCTCGCTGACTTCCAGATCCGTGTTGTTGATCGTGATCCGGAACGCGCCTTGGAAGTCAAGCGGAGCACCTGGCACGGTTACCGCCACCGTTCCGCCGATCTGTCCGACGAATCCGGCGCTGGTTATCAGCAAGGCGCCCGTTCCGCCGGAGAATTCGACGACCTGGGTGTCCCGCGATACTTCCGGCCCAATTCCGAGCGTGACGTCGGTCGCGGCGATCTTGATGACTTTCGTTCCGGCCGCCGAAGTAGCCTGCTCGAACATGAAGCTGCCCGAAAGCTCCTGGCCGAGGATGTCCAGCGTAAGACCGAGGACTTCGACTTTGACGTACGGGCCGGCCTGCAGCGTATCGGGGACGAGTCGGTCGGCTCCGAACAGTTCGTCGAGCAGCACCGGATCGAACTGTGCTGCAACAGCGCGGTTGTTTATCAGGACGGTGACTAAGTCGCTGTGGGCCGATATGACCGGATCGACCGGCGGGATGTTAAGATCGAAGCTGGCCGCCACAACGCCGGCCAGTCCGTCGTTGTTGATCTCCAGAAGCGCCGAACCTTCGACTACGATGAAGTCGTCTGTCCCGTCGCCGAGCGCCAGCACGACGCTGGCGGCTACAACGCGGACGACTCGCTGTCCGTCGGCGTCCCGGCTCTGTTCGAACTCGAACCGGGTCGCACTGAGTCTCTGGCCGAGAATGTCGAGATATGCGTTTTCAGCAAACACTCGCACATAGGGGCCGGCGGGAATCAGCAGGTCGATCGTCTGACCGCCGATTTCGAAGCTGTCGTCCACCAGGACCTGAGTGTTGTTGATCTCTACGCCGAACGTGCCGGCGACCTGGACGCCGGGGATATTGACCGCAACAGTCGCCTGCAGCCGCCCGGCCAGTCCGCCGCCGGGGCCGCTGGTGATCACGAACACGCCCTGGCCTTCAGTGACCGAGATGAAATCGGTCGAACCGTCGCCAAGCGACAATGATACGTTGTTTGCGACGATGCTTGTCTTGCCGGCGGTCGAATCGTGCTCGAACGCCAGGTCGCCGCTGAGGGTTATTCCGCTGGACCCGCCGATGGTCAGGCTGGCTCCGATAGCCTCGACGCGCACGTACGGGCCGGCACGCAGATCGAGCGTGATCGTCTTGCCCCCGACCTGGACCGAGTCAAAGACCGCGGCGTTAGTGGTGTTGATCGCCAGACCGAACGTCCCGGAGAAGGTAACGCCGGGCACATTCAGTGCGACACTGGCGCTGGCCACGCCGGCGACTCCGGCGGAGGTGATCAGGAAGAAGCCCTGTCCGTCGGTCATCGTTACGATGTCGCCGCCAAGGGACATTCCAAGATCGGCGGCGGCGACCTTGATCTTCTTCTGGCCGAACGAGTCGGTCATCTGCTCGAATACGAAACTGCCGCTGAGTTCCTGGCCCAGAACGGTCAGGACCGCGGGATTGCCTTCGGTAAGACCCGTAACTTCGATTCGCACGAACGGACCGGCCTGGAGATTCAGGTCGAACAGTTTCTCGTTGGGCAGTCCGGCGTTGAAGACGAATGATTCGCGTATTTCGCGGTCGGTGTTGTTCAGTGCGAGCACGGCGCGGCCTTCAAGAGTCAGGATCGAACCGAGATTGATCTCAAGCGTCGCATCCAGGCTGCCGGCCAGTCCGACGCTGGTGACCAGGAAGGCGCCGGTTGTTATGGTCACCGTCACCAGATCCTTCGAGCCGTCGGTGAAGCTCAGGGATGCGTTGGAGACAGCGGCCTTGACCAGGCGCTCGCCGTTAGGCTTGGTGATCTGTTCGAAGAAGACGCTGTCGGCCTGGAGTTTCTGACCGAGAATCGTCAGGCTGGCGGGAATCACCAGACCCGCCGGGGCGCCGAGATCTGCGCCGGCGGCGTCCCACGGCGAATAGAAGCGTTCGACCGCCATGTCGTTCACCGCAACGATGTCCACGCCGTCCGCCGAATCGATCAGTGAGGCCCCGATCGCGGCAGTGTCGTGAGCATCGGCGCTGACTGGGACTCCCGCGGCGAATGCTCCGGCGCCTTGGTTGAGATACGCCAGATTCTCGCCGCCGCGATTGGCTGCGATGATGTCCGGCCCGTTCTGATCGTCGAGGTCCGCCAGGGCCACGGCGGTTGTTTCACCGGTGTCGGCTCCGAGTTCGACAGCGCTGTCGACCACGCCGGCTTCGAAGAGATAGACCCGGTTCAGTTCGCCGTCATTTCCGACCACGAGGTCCATGTCGCCGTCGCCGTCGAGGTCGCCCGCGGCGATAGCCTGCGTGGCGTCGTCTCCCGGGCCGATCACAGTCGACGGTCCAAACGCCGCGCTGAAGTCGCGGGCTGCGTCTACGGCGTCCTCGGCGTCGTCGGGGGCCTGAAGGGCTCCGGACGCCACATCTACGAATATGATGCGGTTATTCGGATCCAGATGCACTTCAACTTCACCGGCCCCGACCGCGATGTCCACCGCATTCTGCAGATCGGCCAGCAATTCGCCGATCGTCACGTGATCGGTCGTCTGGTCCATATCCAGCATCGCATCGTAATCCTGAATAGCGGCGCCTTCGTCCATGCTCAGCGTGAACGTGAGGTCCTCGGCCAGCCGCGACCCTAGATCGACAGCCGGATAGAGCCGGTTGGCTCCGCCGTGGTTCCCGACCAGCAGGTCCAGATCGCCATCTGAGTCCATGTCAGCCAGTGCGACCGCTGTAGTGGCTTCGGCGTCGGCGGAAACCTCCTGTCCAGGTGCGAATCCCAGCCAGTCGCCGGTGGTCGCGTCGACCCCGCGATTTATGAAGAACCTGTTTGCCTGCGGACCGCCGTCGCTTTCGTTGCCGACTACCAGGTCGAGGAACCCGTCGCCGTTCAGGTCGCCCAGCGCCACGGATGTCGTAGCTTCGATGATCGGATCGATCACGTTGCCGACCACGAGGTTCCACGGATTCGAATCGCCTTCGTTGACGTAGATGCGATTGCTCTGTCGGTAGTTGCCGGTAATAAGGTCCAGGTCACCGTCGTTGTCCACATCTCCCAGCGCCACCGCCCGGGTTACATCAGTCTCGAATCCCACGTTCCGGCCGAGTGCCGTGTCGAACGGATCGCCGTCGCCGTCGTTTACATACAGACGATTAACGTCGCCGTCGACGCCGACGATCAGATCGAGGTCGCCGTCGCCGTCAACGTCGCCTGCAGCCAGGGACGTGTCGGCGGTGTCGCTGTTGTCGACGCTTCGGACCTCGACCCGCAGATAGGGACCGGCCGGCAGATCCAGCGTCATAGTCTGGTCGCCTACCGTCAGTTCCTCGTTAATCCGCGTCTGGGTGTTGTTGATGGCGACCGCCAGACCGCCCTCCAGGCTCACGCCGGGAACGCTAACGCTGATATTGCCGCCAAGTTCGCCGGCAAGACCGGCCTCATTGATCACGAAGAACCCGCTGCCGTCGTTAAGGCTGACAAAGTCGGTCGTCCCGTCGCCCAGGCCTACGTGCACGTTGTCGGCGCCGATTCGTATGACGTCGACATTGTCGCCGAGGGTGTCTATGTCGCCGTCCGCCCCGCCGGTGGTCGCCTTCTCGAATGCGAAGTCGCCGCCGATTCGCTGACCGAAGATGTTCAGTTCGATGTCCGTGCCTTCCACTCGGAGGTACGGCCCGCCGGGAAGCGTCAGGTTGATCGTCTCGCCGGCTAGCACAATCTGCTCGTTGACCGCCGCATTGGTCGTGTTGATCGCTACGCTGAATGTTCCGACAAAATCGACTGCATCGCCTGGAATGGCGAACTCGATCGTTCCGCCGATTCGACCGGCCAGACCGGCGTCGTTGACCATGAAGAAGCCCGAACCCTCAGTCAGGCTGATGATCTCGGTCGTCCCGGCCTTCATCGACATGTAGGCCTGCGAGATCGCAATTCTCACAACCTTGGGGGGCTCGGCGGGCGATTCGGGACTTGCCGGCAGCGTTACCTGCTCAAACGCGAAGTTTCCGCCGAGTTCCTGTCCGAACAGGTCGATCGTAACGCCGGCGGCTTCGACCTTGACGTAGGGGCCGGCCGGCAGCGAAATTGTCCCGCCGTCATAATCCACATCCCTGGGCGCCGCTCCGGTGTTGACCCGCACCTGGACAGCCAGACTCGCATCGAACCCCGGCACGTTGACGTCGGCTGTGGCGTCGAGAATGCCCGAGACTCCGTCAGGGCCTATACGCAGCGTCCCGCGGGCCCCGACTACGACGGCGGCGGGATCGCCGTCGCCGAGGCTCATTGTTACGAAGTCGTCGGTGTCGTCATCGGCGGTAATGTTCGTCGGATCGCCGACAAGAACAGTGATGATGCTGTTCGCCAGATCTTCCGGATCGCTGGATCGCTCGAAAGCGAAGCGTCCCTCGAGCCGCTGACCGGCGATCTCAAGGACGATCCCCTCGCCGACAAAGCGAACCATGTCGGTCTCTCCGGCGCCGAAATCAAACGTATCGCCTGACTGAACCTCGCCGGTGGTGTTTATCTCGATCCTCGCGGTCCCGGTGAACGTCACGCCGGGCACTCCGAGCAGTTGCACTGTGCCCTCGGCGAACATCGCAAACTTGTCGCCCGCCGGATCGGAGAAGCGGAACACCTCGAAACTGGCGTTGCTGAGGAGCACGCCGCGGGCCGACGGGTTGATCTGATCGGTAGGCTTCTTGGTGGCCTCGTCCTGCACGAACGCCGGACCCTGGCCGAGGAATATGCTGGCGTTATCGGCCTTGATCTTTTCCTTGCCGTCGACGGTCTCGAATGCGAAATCGCCCTCGATTATCACGAAGTCGGCGATATTCAGCTCCATGTCCGAAAGCGAAACGGCGAACACGTCGGCGGCGGTGTCGAAGTCTATCGTAATCGTATCGGGTCCGATCTGGATCGTCTCGTGGATCTCCATGCCGGTCTTGTTGATCCGCAGACCGATGCTGCCCGAAGCGCTCGCCGGGCCGGCGTTGACCGAGAGCTGCCCGGAGGCGAAGCCCGCAATTCCGGTCGGCATAATCACGAAGGCGCCCTTGCCCTGTTCCAGACCATTATCGCCTACGGCGACTTCCAGGTTGTTAACCGCCAGCCGGGTGACCTTGCCGCCGTCGGGTCGGGTTGACTGATCGAAGAAGAAGTCGCCGCCAAGGGGGCTGTCAGGCACTGAATCGAGTTTGAGTTCGGCGCCGACCACTACGACCCTTACGAACGGTCCGGCCGGGATCAGCACGTTTTCGACGATCTCCTCGTCGAAGGCGTTCAGGCCAGTGACAAAGTCCTCGTCAACCGCCAGAGAACTGGTGTTGATCTCGATCGTAATCGATTGCGCGGTGAACGTTATGCCGGGAAGATCGAATACTACGCCGGGAATGGGCGACGATTCGTCCGGAGCCGATATGCTGAACCTGGCGGCAAGGCCTTGTGCGTTGATCAGCACAAACGCCTCGGCGCCCTGTATGTGAAGGAACGGACTGTTCGGATCGCCGAGTTTAAGTTCGAGTTGAGTAATCGACAGTTTGACGACCTGTCCGTTGTCTTCAGTCGCGGCGATATCGCCGTCCGGGCCGGGCGTCGGAGTCTGTTCGAGGACGAAATCGCCAGCGATGACCTGTCCGGCGATGTCGAGCTCGCCGCCGTCGATGATGATCTTGAAGCCCGGGTTGATCGGCTGGTTATCCAGAATCTTCGCTTCGGCGCCAGTATTGATCTCGACGGCGAGAGTCTGCGCCGTCACGCTGATTTCGCCGAGGTCCACGACGAGTTCGCCGGAGAATCGGCCGTAAAGTTTGCCGTCGACTATCAGCAGGGCGCCGTTCCCGTCGATTACCCGCACGAAATTGGTCGTCCCGTCGCCAAGCCCGACTTCGACGTCCGTCAGGGTGATCTGAAGCGCCGTAACATCGTCTGTGCCGGCGTTGTTGTCGTGATCGACATCCTTCTGTTCGAAGGCGAAGTCGCCGCTGAGGGTCTGTCCGGCTATGTCGAGCGCAATCCCCTCGCCGGTGATGCGAATGAACTTGCCGGCCTGCAGTTCGAGCGAGGTCTCCAGCCCTCCTAAGATGAAAGTCTCGTTGATCTCCATCGTAGTCTGGTTGATCTCCACGCCGAGTTTACCGCTGAACGACACCCCGGGCACATTCAGAGCGGCCTGACCGGAGAAGCTGCCGGCGATCCCGCCGCCGTTGGGTTCGCCCGGATCGTTAACTATCACGAGGCCGCCGGCCCCTTCGCTGATGGTGAGGAAATCGTTGGCTCCGTCGCCGATGGCTATCTCGACATCGCTGGCGGCAATAAGAACGTACGTGCCGCCGTCGGGTCGAGTGTATTGCTGGAGCAGGAAGTTCCCGCTGAGCGACTGTCCGGCGATAGTCAGCCGCACATCGTCGCCGGACAAGCGTAGGAACGGTCCGGCCGGCAGCACCAGCGACGCCGTCGACGCGCCGATGGCGATTGTTTCGCTAATCTCGCTGGATGTATTATTGATCTCCACGCCGAACACGCCGCTGAACGATACTCCCGGCACGTCGATCGCCACCGCGGCGTTCAGCCGCCCGGCGACCCCGGCGGAATTGACGATGAAGAAGCCCTCTCCGTTGCGGGCGGTCACCAGTCCGTCGGCCAGATCGATCGCGATGTTGCTCGCGGCGATGCGGATTATCGCCGCACCGACCGAGTCTGTCGCCTGCTCGAATGCGAAATCGCCTTCCAGGACCTGTCCGAAGATAGTGAGCCTTACGCCCGTTCCGGCGACCCGCAGGAATCGACCGGCCGGCAGATCCACCGCCACCGGCGTTCCGCCGACGTCGAACGATTCGGAGATCGAAGCGGTGGTTGTGTTCACTTCGAGTTCGAAAGCGCCAACCAGCGATACGCCGGGCAGATTCAACGCCACAGTCGCATCCAACGAACCGGCCACTCCGTCGGGAAGGACAAGCAACACGCCTTCGACGCCTGTGACCTCGACAACGGGCGACTGTCCGCCCAGGCTCAGAGAACCGTCGGCCACCCCTATCCGAACGATCTTCTGCCCGGCGTCGTTTGTGCTCTGCTCTATGGCGAAGTCGCCGGACAGGGTCTGGCCGAACACGTCAAGCTGCACGCCGACGCCCTCGATCCTCAGGTAAGGACCCGCCGGCATAGCCAGCGTCACAGGCGTGATGCCGACAAGGAATGTCTCATTGACTTCGGCGGCGGTTGTGTTGATCGCAAGCCCGAACGATCCGCTGAAGGCGACGCCGGGGATGTCTATCGCCACGGTTCCGCCGAGCGATGCGGCCAGTCCGGCGCTTGTGATGAACATCGCCCCGGAACCTTCGGTAACGCTGACCACCCCGCCGCCGAGGGACAGCTCCACATTCGTCGCGGCGATGCGGACGACCTTCGTAGGAGCCGGACCGTCGGTAGTCACCTGCTCGAAGGCGAAATCGCCGCTAAGCATCTGGCCGGCGATGTCCAGTTCGATATTCAGGCCCTGGATCCGCAGATACGGGCCTCGGGCCAGATTCAGCGATACTACGCGCCCGCCGACGAGGAATTCGGCGTCGACAGCCTGATTGGTGTTGTTGAACGCCAGCGAGAACTCGCCGCGGAAGTCAACCCCGCCGCCGGGAATCGTAATCGCCACGTCTCCGCTGATTTCGCCGGCCAGCCCGAGATCGGTGATCAGAAGCAGCCCGGTACCTTCAGTCAGGCTCACAACTGTCGCTCCGCCGGCGGTTATCGCCAACGAAACGTTGTCAGCGGCGATTCGCACGACTTTCTGTCCGGCAAGAGTAGTCGACTGCTCGAAGGCGAAATCGCCGCTGAGCGTCTGGCCCATGATGTCGAGCGTAACCCCGGCGCCGGCGACCCGCAGATAGGGTCCCGTGGGCAGATCCAGCGTAATCGTCTCGTCGCCGACGGTGAACAACTGGTTGACCGGAGCGCTGGTCGTGTTGACCGCGATGGTGAAATCGCCGCCGAAGGCCACCCCCGGAATCGAGGCGTTAACCGTGCCTGTAAGCTCACCTGCCAGTCCGGCGCTGGTGAACAGGAACGAACCCGATGCGTCGGTCACGCTCACCCCGTTGGCTCCGTCGCCGAGGTTAATGCTCACGTCAGTCATTGCGATTCGCAGCGCGCCGGAGTTGTTCTCGTCGGCGATCTTGTCGAAGGCGAAGTTGCCGTGGAGCGTCTGGCCCATGATGTCCATGTCAACGTCAAGGGCCTCGAGAACCGTCACGCGGTCTGCGGTGTCGAACACCACATCCACTCCGCCGGCGCTGCTGCCGGGAATCGTGAGCGTTTCGTTTATCGCCATGCCGGTGGTGTTCACGCGAACGACGGCCGTTCCGCTGAGCGTAACTCCGTCGAGCCCGAGAATCTGAACAGTCCCTTCGGCGTACATCGCAAATGTCGTCCCCTCCGGGCCGGTGTACCTGATGACGCCGATTTTCGCGTCGGTCAACATCACGCCGGTCGCCAGCGGGTTGATTTCGCCGCCTTCGATCTTCGCCGGCCCCTGGCCAAGGAAGATGTCAAGCCCGTCGCCGGCAAAGGTGAACCTGTCGCCCTGGTCGACGAAGCTTACGTTGCCCTCGACGCTGACGAAATCGCCGATAGTAAGCGTAAGGTCGGAGACCGAGACGGCGAATATGTCGCCTTCGCTTTCGCCGAAGCGGATATCGATCGACTTGCCGCCTACGGCGATCGTTTCATTGACGGCTCCGCCGGTGTTGTTCACGCGGACGATGATCGTTCCGCTGCCGGCGGCCGGTCCGACACCGACCTCGGCATTTCCGCTCAGAACTCCGGCGAGACCTGCGGACGTAATGACGAATCCGCCCTGGCCGTTCGTGAATTCGCCCTCGCCCAGACCCTGGGCGCCCAACCCGATGAAGACATCGGCCGCCCCGATGCGAGTGGTCTTGCTTCCGTCGGCGTTTGTCATCTGGTCGAACAGGAAGTCGCCGGTGACTGCAATTCCAGCTCCACCGACCTGGAAGTTGATGTCGGCGCCGAGGAGCACCACCCTGACGAACGGACCTGCGACGAGGTCGAGTTCAACCGTCAGGTCATCTCCGAACTCGTCGACAACAACGAAGGTCTCCTCGACGGGCCGCGGAACAGTATTGAACTCCAGATGCACCGATCTGAACATGATCCCGGCGTCAAGGCCGGGGATATTGAACACCGGATCGTGGACATCAAGGCTCGCAGATACGCCCTGGGCGCTGATAATGAATCCGCCGTCGGCGTCGGGGATGTCAATGAACGGGTCGGCCGGGTCGCCGAGGGCCATACTGACGTTGAAAATGGCCGCTTTCACGACGGTCTGCCCGCCGGAAACGCCCGCTTCGATAAGGAAGTTGCCGGTAATGACCTGGTCCATGACCGTCAGGTCGACGCCGACGCCCACTACCCGGACGTACTGCCCTTCGTCGAGTGTGAGATCTTCGACCCCGCCGCCGACGTTGAACGATTCATTGATTGCGACGCCGGTGGTGTTGACCTCGACGGTGAGATTCCCGGTGAACGACACATTCGGCACGTCGAGCGTGACGGCGCCGGAGAACGATCCGGCGATCCCGGCGTCGTTGACCATGAACAGCGCCGATCCGCCGCTGACTGTCACCAGTCCGTCGCCCAGCGACAGCGATATGTTGGCGGCCGCTATTCGCACAACCTGCGATCCGCCGACTGTCTGAGTCTGATCGAAGGCGAAATCGCCGGTCAGGCGCTGGCCCATGATATCTACGGTGACCCCGTCGCCGGCGACCCGCAGATACTGACCGACAGGCAGGTCCAGCACGACCTGATCATCGCCGACATTGAGCGTTTCATCGACCGCCGTGGTCCGCTGGTTCATTTCCAGGGAAAGCTGACCGCCGACCGACACGCCGGGGATATTGACTGCAACCGACGCACTGAGCACGCCGGCAAGGCCCGTCGCATCGATCAGGAATCCGCCCCGGCCGTTCGATACGGTCACGAAGTCCGTGTCGCCGTCGCCGAGAGCCAGTTCCACGTTGGCGGCGGCTACTCGAACGAGAGTCCGGCCTTCCTGGTTCTTGACCTGCTCGAAGGCGAAATCGCCCTGCAGCGTCTGGCCCATGACGTCAAGCGAAACGCCTTTGGCTTCGATCCGCAGGAACGGGCCGGCGGGAACATCCAGCATTATCTCCCGTCCGCCGACAGTAAACGTCTCGGCGATCGCCGCGCCGGTGGTGTTGATCGCTATGCTGAAGTCACCGCGGAAGTCGACGCCGGGTACGTTGACCGTGACGTCGGCTGCGAGTTGTCCGGCAAGCCCCGCGCCGGTGATCAGGAATGAGCCCTGTCCGTTTTCGACGACAACCGTCCCGCCGCCGAGATTCAGTTCGACTTTGTCGGCTCCCAGCCGCGTGATGCTTGTCCCGTCAGAGGCTCTGACTGTCTCGAAGGCAAAATCGCCGGTCAGCGTCTGACCGAGAACGTCGAGCGTCACGCCGACGCCGCCGATTCGCAGATAGGGACCGGCCGGGAGGAGCAGGCCGATAGTATCGACATCAACGGTGACCGACTCATCGACCGCAACGCCGGTGGTGTTTATCGACAGAGAGAACGCCCCGCCGAAGTCCACGCCGGGCAGGTCCACTTCGACCGACGCGCTGACCTGGCCGGCGAATCCGGCGCCGTTCAGCAGGAAGGCTCCCGCCCCGTCGGTGATGCTGACAAGACTGCTCGACCCGTCGCCAAGCGACAGCGATACGTTCGTCGCACCGACAAGCACGGCGAACCCGCCGTCGGCGGTGGTTGTCTGTTCGAAGGCGAAATCGCCGCGGAGGCTCTGGCCCAGCAGTGAAATCTCCAGGTCTATCGCCTGGAAGCCGGCTACGTCGGCGGCGGTCTCGAACCGCACCACGACGTCTTCGTCGGCGCCGCCAATCGGCAGGATCCGGTCGATCGCCTGTCCGGTGTTGTTGAACCTGATGATCGCCGTCCCGATCACCGTCACGCCGTCTATGCCGACAAGCTGCACCGTTCCGCGGGCGCTAAGTGCGAACTTCCCGTTCATGCGTATGACGCCGATCGTCGCGTCGGTAAGCAGCACGCCGGTTGCCAGCGGATTGATTTGTCCGCTTTCGAGCCTCGCCGGGCCTTGTCCGAGAAATATTTCCAGCTCGTTGCCGGCGAATACGCTTTCGGTCTCGTTGCCGGCGAAGCTGACGTTGCCTTCGATAGTGACGAAATCGCCGATGTTCAGCGACAGGTCGGATACCGATATCGCAAATACGTTTCGCTCAAGGGCGCTGTCGCCGAAGCTGATCTCGATCGTTCGACCGGCCAGCGTGATCGTTTCGTTTATCGGCAGGCCGGTGGTGTTTACGCGGAGAGTGACTGTTCCGCCGGCCGACACGGGACCGACATTAGCCGACGCCGCGCCTGAGACGATGCCCGCCACGCCGTCGGGCGTGATTACGAATCCGCCCTGTCCTTCGGCGATCCCGTTCCCGGATACATCGACGCTGAAGTCGGTTACCGCGAGTCTGGTGATCTTCCGCCCGTCGGATTCGGTCCGCTGATCGAACATGAAGTTGCCGTGCGAGACGAAGTCCTCGCCGCCGACGCTGAAGGTGACGTCGACATCTTCGAGCACAACGCGTACGAACGGGCCGCTCGGGAGATCCAGGATCACCGGGTCTCCGTCGCCGAAATCGAAGGTCTGGCGAACTTCGCTCGCCATGGTGTTCAGTTCGAGTCCGATGGTGAAGTCGCCGTTGATTACGTCGGCTATATTAAATGTCGCATCCGCCGTCAGCTTGCCGGCCACGCCCTGGGAGCTTATCACAAAGACTCCGAACCCGTCCTCCACCACCACAAACGGATCGCCCGGATCGCCCAGCATCAGGCCAACTTCCGTAGCGCCGACCTTGACTAACTTGCCGCCGCCGGCTTCTTCGAGCATCTCGAACAGGAACACGCCCGAGAGCGTCTGTCCGGCGATGTCGATTTCGGCGTGATTTGGCTCGCCGGGCCGTCCGATTCGGACCTGCACATAGTCGCCGGCATCAAGATTCAGCTCCAGAGTCTCGCTATTTACGACGAACTCCCGGGCAACGACAGCGCCGGTCGTATTGATTTCGATATGCACTTCGCCCGAGGCGGCAATTCCGGGGATGTTGACCGCCGCATCGCCGCTGAACGAACCGCCGATCCCGGCGCTGCTGAGAACCAGGGCGCCGCTTGCGTCGCTGATGACGAAGAAGTCGGTTGCCCCGTCACTCAGGGCGAAGTAGACGCCGCTGATCGCCACACCGACCACTGTTTGTCCCGTCCCGACATCGGTGGTCTTCTCAACGGTGAACGAGCCCTTGAGCGTCTGTCCGGCGATTGTCAGCTCCACATCATCGCCGCCGAACCGGGAAACGCCGGCCGATACGTTGAGAATCTTCGTAACGTCGCCGACAACGATCTCACGCACCACGTCTTCGGTCAGCGTGTTGACCTGTACGCCGAAGCTCCCGCCGAGCGTCAGGTCGGGTATGCCGACAACTTCCGCTACGCCGCCGGCGTCCAGGGCGAGCTTGCCGCCGGAGATCAACGCCACCAACTGGGCGCCTTCAACACGGAACCCGATGTCGTCGTCGGGATCGGCTTCGACACGCCTGTCGCCGACGAAGATATTTACGCCTTCGGCGCCGATCAGTATTTCAACAACGTCGTCCGGCGTGCCGAGTGCGGCGTCCGGACCGGGCAGGATCGCCTTTTCGATCGCAAAGTCGCCGACAAGATCGTATGCCGAAGATACGATCATCGTCAGGCCGGTCGCTCCGAATCGTGCGGCTCCGGCCGCCACATTAAGGTCAACAACGGTCCCGCCCACCTCGAATGACCGATTGACGTCGACCAGAGCGGTGTTCATCTCGGCGGTCAAAGTCCCCTGCAGTTCGACATCGTCTATCCCTTCCAGAGTCGCAGCGCCCGAGGCCTGGAAAGCGAATGTCGCGTCGGGCATGATCAGCAGCGCAAATTCGGCTCCGGTGACTCCTACTCCCATGTTCGCCGCGGCGTCGCCGACGAAGAAATTGATGCTCGCCCCGCCGATCAGCAGTTCGTCTGCGGCGTTTTTCTCGAAGAATATGTCGCCCGTGAAGTCGCCCACCGGCGCTCCAAGCGTGATGTTCTGTCCAACGAAGCGGATGTAGTCATCGCTCGCCGCATAGTTAAGGTCAAGCGACTCACCGCCGACGGTGAAGTTCTCAGTGATGTCCCGGCCGGACGTGTTGGCCCGCAGCGACAGATCCGCATCGAGCGTAAGAACGCCCTCGAGCCCGACGATTGACGCCGAGCCCCGGGCTTCGATGGCGAAACCGCCGCCGTCAAATGCGATCAACGCAAGGTTGAAGTCGGTTATCCGCAGGCCCGCCGAGCCGGGGACGCCGAAGTAGGCCTGAACGTCTATCGCGGCTATCTTGATGACGGTCTCGGCGTTGACCTCGGCGACCTCGAAGCTGAAAGACCCGCTCAGGTCGACGAACTCGCCGATCTTCAACACGCCCGCCCCGGCGACTCTCACGAAGTTGTCCGCCGTCGCGAAGTCCAGAGTGACCCCGCCGATCGTCTCGTTGATCGCCGCCGATCGCGTGTTGAACTCAACGGCCAGCGAAGCGGTCATCGTCACGCCGTCAACGCCCAGGAGCCTCGCGACGCCGCTTGCCTTGCCGGCGACGCCCTGGGCGTCTACAAGGAACGCGCCAGAAGCATCGGTCAGTTCGACCGAAACGTCGCCGGCGGTGAGAATCAGCTCCACGTTCGTTGCTGCGACCTTGACGACGGTGTTTCCGCCGACCGTAGCCAGTTCGAACACGAAGTCGCCCGCCAAAGACTGATCGAGAAGATCGATTGACAGTCCGGTCACCGTCACGTTCAGGAACGGACCGGCCGGTACATTAACGACAACATCATCGCCGCCGACGTTCACCGATCGGGTCACAGGAGCCGCGGTGGTGTTGAGTCGTATTTCAATGTTCGGGTCGATCTCGTCGCCGGGATCGTCGATCAGGTCGAACGGGGCGGCTCCGATATCGGCGCTGATGCGTCCGGCCAGACCGGACGAATTGATGATCAGCAGCCCTTCGCCGTTGACGAGCGTAATGATCGGCGAGCCAGGATCGCCCAGTTCGAGTTCGACCCTGCTTGCCGCGATGGTGACCTCGCCGCTGCGAACTTCCACGAAGAACACGCCGCGGAGGATCTGCCCGGCCGCGTCCAGCTCCGCCGGCGCCGCTTCACTTCCTATGACAATCCGAAGGAACTGTCCGCCGGGCGCCGCCTGGCTGGTGTCGGCCTCTACGGATATCGCCCCGGTGAACGTGAGTCCCGCGATGTTCACTTTAAGGTCGCCTGTAAAGCTGCCCGCGAATTCCGCGGGTCCGCCGGGGCTCATACTGATGACAAAGCCGCCGGCGCCGTTGTTGACTTCGACAAAGTCCGTTGTCCCGTCGCCAAGACCAAGATGGACGTTGCCGGCGGCGACTTCAACAGTCGTAACATCTGCGACGGTTCGCTTCTCGAATACGAAATCGCCGCCGAGCGTCTGGCCCAGAACATCGAGCTGCACGCCCTGGCCCGAAACGCGGACAAAATCGCCGCCGTCCAGCACGAGGCTCACTTCATTGGCGCCGATGAGGAACGTCTCGTTGACCGGGGCTCCTGTCGTGTTGACGAGTACTTCGAACGCCCCGCTCAGGCTGACGTCGGGCACGTTCAAGGCCGCATCGGCGTTGAGCGAACCGGCCAGTCCGTCGGCGGAGATCACGAACAGGCCCTGTCCGTTGCTGACCGTCAGAAGATCGTTGGACGTGTCTTCGTCGGTGTCGTCGCCGAGTACGAAGTTGACGTTTGTGGCGGCCACGCGGACAAACGGCGTCGTACCGCCGACGGCCTCCAGTGCGAAGTTTCCGCCGAGCGACAGCGAATCGCCAATATTGAGCTTAACTCCCAGGCCGGTGACTTTCAGGTACGGCCCGGCGATCAGGTCCAGCACGAGCGGGTCGATTTCGGCTCCGTCGACGTCCAACTGAACGAACGCCTGGTTGATCGCCTGGTTGGTGGTGTTGACCGCAATCTCGAAATCGCCGGCGAAATCGAATGTCCCGCTTGGCTCGTCTACCGAGATGTTGGCTGATGCGACGCCGGCGAGTCCCTGTGCCGAGACAAGAAACAGCCCGTTGCCGTCAGTTACGCTGACTACCCCGTCGACGAGGTTAAGGCTGACGTCCTGGAATCCCACGGCCAGAGCCTGCCCGCCGTCAGTGGTGTCGGACAGTGTGAAGTTGAAGACGCCCTTCAATTCCAGCGTATCTTCGAGGATCTTCAGCGCGGCTTCGTTTCCAACGCCCGGTGCTCCGACCTGGAACAGCTTGACTTCGTCGGCGGACTCGAAAACGATAGGAATGACAATGTCGTCACCGCCGGGATCGGGAATCACGATCTCAACGCCTTCGGCGGCCGGGATCGCCTCGCCGGTTGTGTTGATTCGGATCGTGACAAGACCGTCAAGCGTTATCCCGTGTATGCCCAGCAGTTCAACCTCGCCGGAGGCGACCATCGCAAAACCGGCCCCACGCTCGACCAGACCGAAGCTGCCGTTGACCAGGCGGATTCCGCTGGCCGACGGATTGTCCGAACCGTCTTCGAGAGTCGGGGGGCCCTGCCCGATGAATATGTTGAGGTTCTCGCCGCCGGCCTTGTTGTTGGCGAACGTTACGCTGCCCTCGATAACCACGAAGTCGCCGACGTTGAACGTGAGGTCCGCTCCGAAGACCTGGAAGAACGGACCCGAGCCGTCGTCGAATTCGTCAGCTCCGAACTTGACGCCGATCGTCCGGCCGCCAACCTGGACCGACGTGTCGAGCGGGCCTGAGGTGCTGTTGACGCGGAAGCCTACCGATCCGCCGACCTCAACCGAGCCCTCTTCGATGTCCAGTTGGCCCGAGAGAACGCCGGCGATGCCGTCGGCTGTGATAATGAATCCGCCCTCGCCGTCAGCTATGCTGTCATCGCCGAAAGTCAGCGAAACGCCAACGGCGCCCAGAGAAGTCACGCCGCCGGGCTGATCGTATTCGAAGCTGAAGTCTCCGGCCAGAACGACTCCGGCGACGTCAAGTTCGGCGCCGAGGACCGTCACCCGCACGAACGGACCGGTCGGCAGGGCCAGATCGATCGTATCGCCAAGCAGCGTCATCGACTCGACGACCGCCACGCCGGTGGTGTTAAGATCAAGTTCGATGGTCTCTGCGCTGAGCGATATCCCCGGTACGTTGAACTCGGCGGTCACGGTCATCGATCCGGCAAGCCCGAGACTGTTGAACAGCAGGACGCCGCTTCCGCCGGTGACTTCCACGATCGGATCGAGTCCGCCGCCGAACGCCATCGTTACGCCGGTTGCGACCACCCTGACGATCTTGCGGCCTTCGAGGGTGACCTGTTCGATCATGAAGTTGCCGCTGATGACCTGGCCGGCGACCTCGAGCGTCAGTTCCGTTCCTGTCAGGCGGACGAACTCGGCTCCGGGATTTCGCGTGTCGATCGCCAGGTCGAACGTGCCGGTGAACGCCACGCCCGGCAGCGTGATCGTGGGCACGAGCCCGGTGAAGGCTCCGGAGACCCCGGCGCTGTCGATCGTGAGATTACCCGCGGCGATGTCGACAGTAACGAAGTCGGTCGAACCGTCGCCGAGTGCGAACTGGAAGTTCTCGCCCTCGAGCATAACGACGGTCTCGGCTCCGTTGAGCGTCATCTCCAGCGAGAGCCTGTCGGCCTTGAGCGACGCCCCGGCGATCGTAAGCAGCGGCGTGTCGGGAGCGATCGGGGTTATCTCGACACGCACGAACGCCCCGCCGGTCGGAGCGGGAATATCAACGAGCTCGCCGCCGACCAGCAATCCGAGAAGCTCGGCCTGGGTCGTGTTGACCAGCAGCGAAGCCACGCCGTTGATGCTGAAAGAGTCGCCGAAGTCCGGACCGAGAACAGTCGCATTGACCACGGCGCCGACGATCCCTTCGCTTGTGAAACGGAAGAAGAAACTCGCCTCGCTCAACTGCACGACCCGCCGACCGCCGGCCTGCACGAGCAGACCAAGATTTTCGCCGGATACTTCCACCTCAGTCCCGGCAAGTTCGAACGAGAATCGATCGGCCGTCAATTCATTGCCGAGAACGCCGAGTACTCCGTCGATGATGTCGACTCGCACATACAGGCTTGCGGCCGGGGCGGCTTCGATAACGACTGCCTGTCCGCCGATAACAAGCGTAACTTCGGCGTCAGTGGTGTTGACCAGGACCGAGGCAGTCCCGCTTAATGTAAAATCGTCGCCGAAGTCCGGGCCGATGAAAACTGCATTGATCGCGGCTCCGGCGATGCCGGCGGCGCTGAACTGGAAGGCGAAGCTCGCATCCTCGATTCCAAGAATCCGTGTCCCGTCAGCGGCAAGGAGCAGGTCGAGGTTCTCGCCGGAGACTTCGACGAAAGCGCCGTTGGCCTCGAGAGTGATCCTGTCTGCAGTAAGCGAGTTGTCGCCAATGGCAAGCGTCGCGGGATTGTTCTCATCCGATCCGACAACTTCGAGCCGCACGAAGAACGCCGCAGCCCCCGCAGCGGGGATGGGGACCTGCTGATCGTCAAGATCAAGCGTTGCGGCAGTCGGCGTGGTGTTTATCAGCACCGAAAGGACGCCGGAGATGTCGACGTTCGGGTCGGCCGGGCCGTCGAAATCGGCGTTGATCAACGCTCCTACGACCCCTTCGGAGGTGAACCGGAAGGCGAAGTCGGCGTCGTCGACCTTGATTACCTGAGCCCCGCCGGCCTCAAGATCGGAGGTTATGTTGTTTCCGGTCAGGCTGACCCTGGGTCCGTCGACCTCGAATACGAGCAGTTCGGCCTCGAAGGTATTGCCGGAGATATCCAGGCTGGCTCCGGCAAGTTCGATCCGCATGTAGAACCCGCCGACCTGGGCGGCTTCTATAGTGATGGGATCGGCTCCTATCTGGAGCGTCTGGGCGGTTGTGGTCGTGTTGATTACGAACGACAGCGTCGCCCCGGCTCCGAGAGCGACCCCGAGCGTAGGATCGGGAGTTAGGATCGCAGCATCCAGCACGCCGCCTACGAGGCCGGCCTGCGTGAACCGGAACGCAAAATCGGCGTTCTCAAAACCGATGACCCGCTTGCCGCCGGCCTTGAGTTCGAGCGAGAGGTTCAGCCCGGTCACGTTGACGATCGATCCGGCCTTCTCGAAGATGAACGAATCTGCTGTCAGTTCGCTGTCGAGCACGCCGAGCGTCGCCGGGCCGCCCGACGTCGGCTTGACGGTTAAAATGAAGCTGTCCTCGGCTCCAGTCGTGTCGAAATCCAGATCGACCAGGCCGCTGAGCGTTATGTCGCCGCCGAACTCCGGCGTGAGAATCTCGCCGTCTTCGAGATTTCCGATTACTCCCGCCGGCGTGAGGGTGAACGAGAATACAGCCATTCTCAGCCCAACCACGCGTCTCGAGCCGGCCCGGAGTTCAAACTGCACGTTCCTGCCGGAAACGGATATGTCGGCGCCGCTCTGCTCGAACGCCATTCGCTCGGCGGTCAGTTCGAAGCCGCCCACTGTCAACACAGCCCCGCTGGCGACTACTCGCACGAAATCGCCGGCCTCGACCTTCAGATTCAGCATCTTACCGCCGACTTCGACATCGAGGTTCACCGCATCGCCGGAAGTCGTCTTGTTCAGTTCGATCGAGAATCCGCCGGTCAGGCTGATGCCGGGGCCGGGCTGAACCGAGACCGAGGATTTGGCGAATCCGACGATTCCGTCGGATTTGAGCATGAAGACCCCTTGTCCGTCAGTAACGGTCAATAACTCGTCGGCTCCGGCGCTTATCGCCAGGGTCACGTTGGCGAGGGCTACGGTTACGACTGTCTCGCCCTGGTCGGTTGTGCGTTGCTCGAACGCGAAATCGCCGGTAAGCTCCTGTCCGGCGATCGTCAGGTCCACGCCTTCGGCGGCCAGTCGCAGGTACGGTCCGGCCGGCAGTTGAAGCTTCAGAACCTCGTCGCCTACTGCAATCTGTCGATCGACCGCCGCGGCGGTTGTGTTGATTTCAATGGCGAACAGTCCGGCCGACAGCGAAACATTCGGACCGGCGTTGAGGTTGACCGAAGTGGTTTCAGCTCGCCCGGCCAGCCCGTCGGCGCTGAGAACGAACATTCCGCCGGCGTCGTCAATGTCCACAAGCGTGGTGGTCCCGTCGCCGAGATCCAGGTCGACATCGTTGAAGGCTATCGTCAGCGCACCGTCGGCGACTTCGAAGACGAACTCGCCGTGGAGTTCCTGGCCGGCGACTTCGAGGTCCACGTCTGTGGCGGTCGCCCTCAGGAACGGCCCGACCGGAACGTTGACGCCGCTTTCGTTGACAGCGAGTGGGCCGGTGTTTATTTCAAGCAGGACCGCCGCGTCGAGGCTCACGCCTGTCGCCGGATCGATCGATATCGTCGCGTCAGCCTGCCCGGCCAGACCCGCCGACGTCAGCAGGAATACTCCGTTGGCGTCGGTCACGCTGACCAGGTCTCCGCCGAGCGATACGTCGACATCCTCGAACTGGACTGCGAGTACTTCCTCGCCGTCGGCGGCTGTTGTCTTTACGAACAGGAAGTCGCCGCTGAGCGCCTGGCCGAGGACGTTAAGATCCAGGCCGACGCCTTCGACAACCGCGATATCGTCGGCGGTGTCGAAGTTCAGCACCATCATGTCCGATGCGCCGTCGCCGCCGGTGAATGTGATCGTCTTGCTGATCGACTCACCTGTGTTGTTGAACCAGATGCGGACCAGACCGCCAAAGCTCACGCCCGGGATGCCGATCAACCGCACCTGGCCTTCGGCGTAGACTGCGAAGGTGTCGGCAGCGGTTATCCTCATCACGCCTATCGCCGCGTCCGTAATCAGCAGGCCGCGTGCGGCGGGGTTGATCTCGTCGCGGCCCTCGTTCAGCCGCAGAGGACCTTCACCGACAAAAAGCAGAGCGTTGTTGGCGCCGAATACCTGGCGGCCGTTGCCGTCGTCCGAGAAGACCACGTCGCCTTCGATCGTCAGGAAGTCGCCGATGTTCAGGCTCAGGCCCGCTCCGAAGAATTCGAAGATGTCCTCCTCGCCGACGCCGAACTTGATCTGGAGCGTCCGGCCGCCCAGTTCGATCGTCTCGTCGACGGCCTGGCCGGTCTTGTTGATTCGCAGACCGAGATTACCGCCGGCGCTTACGCCGGGCAGGGCCGCCGAAGCCGTTCCGGACACAAATCCCGCCACGCCGGTGTCGCAGATCACAAGTGCGCCCTTGCCGTCGGTGATCGTCTGGGCTCCGACAGTGACAGTCAGATCGGAGACCGCTGCACGGGTGACTGTCGTCAGTCCGCCGAACCCGTCATCGCGGGTCGACTGATCGAACGAGAAGTCGGCTGTAACATTAAATGATGCGATATCGAGCGTGATGCCCGTGGCGACCACGCGGAAATACGGACCGGCGGGCGCATTCAGCGAAACCGGCGAGCCGCCGACGTCGAATGTTTCGACAACGGTCGCGGCGATCGTGTTGAGTTCGACCAGGACGGCGAATGAACTGTTGACAACGCCGGGGATCTCAATATCCGCCGAAGCGGTGAGTTTCGCCGCGAGCCCTGAGTCGGTCATCAGCACCGCGCCCTCGGCGATATCAACGTGAACGAACGTCTGTGACCCGTCATCGCTCTTGAGGTCTGCAACGACGTCGACCATCGCCAGCGAAACGACAGTCCGGTCGACTTCGGTCGTCTGGCGGATGGTGAATTGGCCGGTAAGCGTCTGGCCCAACACGTGCAGATCAACGTCGAGCCCCGTGGCTTCGAATACGTCCGTCGCTCCGGTCGTGTCGATAAGGACGTTGACGGCGCCGCTGAGCGACACTCCCGTCAGGTGTGCGGCGACTTCGGCCCCGCTGATCGTCGCCTTGACGCCGTCGGCGTTGATCTCGAGCGTGGCTAAAAGGATGTCGGCGGTTACAAAGTCGGTCTGACCATCGCCGAAAGCGATGCTCACGCCGGTCGCGGTGATCGTGACGACCTGGTCGATTCCGACGCCTGTCTGGCTGAATTCGAAATCGCCTGAAAGCCTCTGGCCCAGGATATCGAGCGTGACGCCGGTTGCGGCGGCCCTTATTATATTGTTGGCGCTGTCGATCTCGACTGCAAAGGAGCCGTGGAGATCTACACCGTCGAGCGTGACGGCGGCCCGACCGGAAATGTCGCCGGCGATGCCGGCGGAATCTATCGTCAGTTGTCCGTTTATCTCGCTGACGGTGACCAGGTCGCTGCTTCCGTCGCCGAACGCCAGCGCGGCGTCGCTTACTTCGACTTTTACGACCAGTTCGACTCCGGACCCCTGTGCTTCAAATGCAAAATCCCCTGTGAGAGTTTGTCCCAGGATATTTAGGGTTACGTCATTGATTTCGAGCCGCAGGAATGGTCCGGCCCGCACGGATACCTCCGTCGGAACTCCGGCAATATCGATAATCTCGTCCACACCGCGGCCGGTGGTGTTGATCACAAGGACCGGGCTGGCGTTAAGGTCGAAGTCGGTGTTGGCGTTGCTGGGGAAGTTCACCGCCACTTCGGCCGACGCCCTGCCGGCGAGGCCTTTGTCGGTCAGCATGAACGCCCCGACGGCGTTGGTGATGTCGACGAAAGTGTCGGTTCCGTCGCCAAGTGCAACCGATACGCCGTTGAACCCCACGACAACGACTTTCTCCCCATCGGCCTGCGCGGCTCGGCTGAACGAGAATGACCCGTCGAGGACCAGACCGTTCAGAATGTTCATCGTCAGGTCGCCGGAGAAGCTGGCGTGATCGCCTTCGGCGCCCGAGAAGCCCAGGACAATGTCGTCGGCCGGATCGCCGTTGCCGAAATCAAACGTACGGTCGAGGACCTCGCCGCCGGTGTTGTTGAATCGCACCGTCGCGGTGTCGGTCGACAGCGTAATCCCGGCGATGCCGACAAGTTCAATCGTCCCGACGGCTTCGAAGGCCAGCTTTCCGCTGGCGAATCTGATTACCGCAACATGAGCGTCCCGCAGGACCACTCCAACCGCGGCGGGATTTTCGGTAACGCCGTCGGGAAGGCGGAAAGGACCCTGCCCGAGGAAGACCGTAAGTTCGCTTCCGGCGAAGCTCTCGTCGGGTCCGTCGGCCTGGAAAGCTACGTTTCCTTCGACCGTCACGAAATCGCCGACCTGGAAGCTGCCGTCTGAAATGAAGAACTCCAGCACATCGCCGGTGTCGAATACGATCTGGTAATCATTGCCGCCGATCGTGAAGCTCTCGTTGATCGCGGCGGGAGTCGTGTTCATTCGCAGACCAAGCGATCCGCCGACGCTCACGTCTCCGGCGGCGATCGAAGCTTCGCCGGTCAGGACGCCGGCGACGCCCTGGGACGTGACCAGGAAGGCGCCGCGTCCGCGCTGCAGGCCCTGGTCGGCGATAGTCAGTGCTACGTTAGCCAGGGCGAAGTACGTCAGAACGATGTCCGCTACTTCGGGATCCGGGTCCTGGATGACCTTCTGCTCGAATGCAAAGTCGCCGGAAAGCCGGGCCTCGCCGATTGTGACGCGTGCGTCGTCCAACACGATCTGAACAAACGGGCCGGCGGGTACTACAAGGTTAAGCTCGGAGCCGCCGACGGCGAATGTCTCATCGATCGACTCGTCGCTGGAGTTGATCTGAATGCTTACATTGGCTGATGCGGCGGCGAATCCGTCGATTCCTATCGCGACCGATCCGGCGAGGCTCGCGGCCAGGCCCATATCGCTTATAATCACCGCGCCCTGTCCGCCGGTAACCGCGACCAGTGAGGTCCCGTCGCCGTCGGCGAGGTCCAGAGTCACGTTGCCCGCCGCGGCGTAGACTGCGATGCGACCGTTGGCGATGACGGCCTCCAACGCAAAATCACCGCTGAGACTTTGAGTCCCGATCGCCAGACCGACGTCGTCGCCGATGAGGCGGATGTACTGCAAGTCGGGGTTCGTCGTGTCGATCTGGAGAGTAAACAGCCCGTTGAACTGAACGTCGGTCGCGTCGACGGTGATAAGCACGGTTACGTCAGCGGTCACGCCGTCGGGGGTGAATGTTATGAGAGCCACCGGCGCCGGCAGCGGATCCTCTCCCGGCTCCGGGGCCGGAGGATCGGGCATCACGGCGGTAACCAGGCCGCCGCCGAAACTCGCTATGAAGTCCGATATCTCGAGCCGGACGCTGTCGCCCTCAAGAGAGTTGGATTGCTGGGCGACGAAGTCGCCTTCAATCTTCTGTCCCAGAAGGTCCAGACTCGCGCCGGTCGCACTTGCCTGCACAAACGGAGCGGTGCGGAGATCGATCTCGACGTTCAGATCGCTTTCGAACTGAATTCCGGGCAGCAGCACTTCCACCGCGCCGGTCGCCGCGCCGTAGAATCCGTCGGCGTCAATCGTAATCACGCCGCCGTCGACTTCGATTCGCATCACGTCGTCCGCCGGGCCGCCGAACGCCAGCGCCGCGTCGATAAGAGCAAGTTCGACCCCGCCGGCTGTCTTGCGGAAAACGAAATCGCCGCTGAGGCTCTGGCCCAGCACCGCCAGGGCGACGCCCGTCCCTTCGACGCTTATCTGCGTGTTGTCCGGGAGATCGATCTCGATGACGCTGTCGCCGACTCTGATCGTCTCGTTGACCGGCATGGCGCTGCTGTTGAACGCCAGGGAGAATGTCCCGCCGGCCTCGACATTCGCGTCGTCCGAACCCAGCGCGACAGTCACTCCGAGCCGTCCGGCCAGACCGTCGTCGAGAACAAGCAGTACGCCCGATCCGTCGGTGACGCTCACCAGATCGTTCGTCACGTCGTCCAGGCCCAGGCTGACGTCGGCAACGGCAACCGCGAGAACCGGATCGCCGTCAGCAGTTACAACAGGTTGGAAGACATAGTCGCCGGGAAACTGCTCTCCGAATCCGACTAATGCGCTGAACCCGTCTGCGAGTTGATCAACCGGGACGCGGAGGAACGGTCCGGCCGGCAGATTCAGATCGACTTCCAGGGGAGCCGCAAGATTCTCAACGTTCAACGGCGCCTGAACGGGATTCGATGTCGCGTTGAGTTCGAACGGGAACGTGTCGTCCAGCGTGATCCCGACAACACTGATGGCCGCGGCAACAGTCCCGACCCCGGCGAACGCATCGTCGCTCAACACGAAGGCGACCGATCCGCCTGACAAGACGAGCTTGTCGGCAGTCGAGTCGTCGAACATATCCACAGCCAGATCGCTGGAGCCGATCTCGAATGCTCCAGCGCCGTCGGGCTCGACAACAAACGAGCCGCCAAGCGAATGGCCCAGCACGGTCAGCTTTCCGCCAAACTCGAAATAATCCGAAGAACTCCTTTCGGACACAAACTTGTAAAAGTCATCGAGAGTCTCCGGAGCGTCTACGATCACTTCGAGGCCGGCGGGAAGTTGGACCGCCTCGAGCGTGTACGTGCCGGCCTCGGCATCTGTCACCGGACGGAAATACATCCCGTCGCCAAGGTCGAGCCCGGTAAACTCCGCAAAGTCGGTAGGAGTTTCGCCAAGCGATCCGAATGTCATGAAAACGAACTGATCGCCCGGCTGCGGTACGAAGCCGTCAAGGAGTTGGATGTCCAGTGTTCCGTCAAGCGAGGCCGTCCCGCTGACCTGCACCTGATCGTGTCCGTCAGTTTCACCTGCGCCGCCGCGCCCGGCGATCTCAATAAGGAGCGTAGCGGCGCCATCCTGGGTGTAGTCGTCGAACTCGGTTACGCCGGGTGAATTTCCGGGGCTGAGGAGCCCGTAATTGACAACGGAACCGGATACCGCACCGGTTCCGCTCAGATCGCTAAAGGGACCTATTATCAGAGGAGTCCGGGGGGCCAGGATCAACGGTTGGCCCTGTATTAGCCGCACATGCGAACCGTCAGTGTCGCCGTCTGGCGGCGGGTTCGACGCCAGGCGGAGTTCGACAAGACGGGCCGAATCATCGGAATGTCCGTCATAGACCGAACTGTCGGTTAACGCCGAGTCACGGACCTCTGACTGGTTGCTTTGGGGGGTGATATTCAACGGGCCAGCCGCCGTACAAGCGGTCTGGTTGTCTCCATTTTCGGTCGGCTCACCAAGGTCTGATTCGACTCCAACCGGCGCCGTTTCGACCTGTTCGGCTTCGCATGAGGCAGCCTGCCCCGGCTCGTCGGAAACCGCGGCTTGAGCAGCCAGCGCCGCCCAGGGATCCGGGGCTTCGGATTCGTTCACGGCGCACACGATCTCGGCGGGACGTGAGCTAATCCCCACCTCGTCATGGGGGTTCGGCGACATCGGATCGGCCAGGCTCCCGCTGAGGAGAATGCGAGGCTCAAGGGCTTCCATGTGGGGCATCCGTCGCTGCCTGGAGGGCTCGATTGGGGACACAGCTCTCCCGCCGCGGCGGGCGCCGCGAGATCCGAGAGATCTCCAAAATGAACCTATCCGTCCCATCTATTGCCGCCGATCAGCCAAGAATTCATCGAAGCAACAGGCCAGGAACATGCTCCAGCATAAACACGGAACTGTTCCGCCAACTAACATGTTAGGCAGCGTGTCGTCAATCCATCCGAGCAAAAAGTGTGCACGAGCAACGCGGCTCGCTTGTCAGACGCCTTGAGCTGAAAGTTTCTTGTGGCGCCAGGACCGCAACAATATGCAAGGCTTGTGATTCTAACGCGCCCCGTCTCGGCGAGTCAACCCCAATTTCGGATACGATAGATCCTAAAATATTATAAATATTCCCTTTATAACAGCCGACCGCAAACAGCGGCGACTCGGGACAGTTGACACCGCCGTCCCCAACCGGCAGACTACCGGCCTGACCGATGGCGATGGGGACACTGTCATGAAACCAGAAGATATATATGCTTGGGACGCGTCGGCAGCGGATACGCCGCACGCCCAAACGGACCTGAAAGGAGCAACCAACTGTGCAGAGCAATATTCATAACGGGAAAGAACATCGGCGTTGTCTGCATGACAAAGGACAACGTTGATTCCAGCCCACGCGTTTACGAAACTGAACCTGCACAGCGTGATGCTGCGGGTCATCTCGCATAACGATGGGGCAATCAGATGCTATGGCGTGCGGGGTCAAGCTCAGCGGCAGACGGAGAGAGTCCCGGATCGACGGACAAAACATCTACGACGTTCTCTACATGGATATCCCGGCCACTGAATTCGGCAATCTGAAGAACTGACCGCGACGGGGACTATCTCCTGGCCGATCTGCTGGGCTTTCCGCCGAGTTTCTTGATTTCGGCGTAGAGCTGGTTGATCCTGGCCGACAGCGCCGACAGGGCCGGATCTTTGGCGATAACCTGCTGTATCCCGGCTCGGACGGCCCGCTTAGTCGTTTCACGTTTGTCTCTCAGGACCTTCATGGTTCCGCCGTAGTAGGCTTTCTCATAGCCTTCTCGGGCCGCCGTCAGTTTCGCGCGTGCAGCCTTCAATCCGGGGTCCTCGGATTTCCTGGCTTCGGCGGTCATCTCGTCGATCTTGTCGTCGATCTCGTCCATCGCCTTTTGAGCGGCGTCTTCATCGGCCTTGGCGGCCTTGATCTCCGCGAGCAGGGTGCGGGCGGCGACCATGTCTTCGAGGGTCGCCTTCCTGAGCTTTTCATAGTCGGCGCGGGCCTTGTCGCGTGCGTCGCCAGAGGCGTTGTAGTAGGCCTGTTTGTACTGTGCTATGATCGGATCGGCCTCTATCGCGCGGACAATCGGAGAGTCTTCGTGCGTCAGCTTGACCTCGGCCAGGGCGATCGCCAGGCCGCAGGCGGCGCGTTTGTTGTCCAGGGCGACCTTCTGCTTCAGCAGCGCCGCTCCGGCGGGAGAAGCCTTGACCTTCTTGAGGACAAGTGCGTCGTATTCCCTGTCAGCGATGCGAACGGCCGCCTTGGCGTCGAGCAATTCAGTAGCGGTGTCTTTGCCTTTCTGGTAAGCGCGGTCGGCGTCCTGGTAGGCCTTGCGAAGTGCGACAATCGCCTCGGTCTTCTCTATCTTGCGGAACGCCTCGTACATCTTGGCGTTTGCGGCGGCAAGCTCCTGCTGGAGCGACGCAATCTGAGCTTTGGTGGCCGGATCGAGCGTCTTTGACTTACGCTCCTTCGCCGCCAGCGGGATGCAAAGCACTGCTGCGATCAGAACGCCGAGCAGAATCTTCAGCGATTTCATGTACGAATCTCCTGTATCTCAAAATTGGCGACGACACCGCCGCCGACCTGCACAAAATGCCGAGAGCAGATAAATCGACCGTGCTGTTACGACCGTGCTGTTATGTGATAACGCAAAGGTGAGAAAGAAATTGACGCCAACCGAACAATATTTCATTTTCGACGTGAAATCGCGCCGGTCGACGGCCCGAACCGTCAGATGATTCCCGGCAGTCCGCAACTGACGGCCTCAACAAGCAAGTCCGCCAGCGGATCGTCGGGCAGAACCACCGACGGATCGCCGGCGAGCTTGCCCCAGTTGGAGCTGAGCCATGCGTAGTCGCCCGAACCCACGCGGAAATCGCCGTCAAAGTCGGCGTGATGATTCCAGCCGGGCGTATCGGCCGGTTGGATCATCGAATCGCTGAAGTCGCAGGCTCCTTCCGCTCGCCATGCCGGATTGAACAGCGCATCGTCACCGGGGCCTATGAATCCGTCGCCGTCAAGATCGCACGCCGCCGAAAGCAGCAAACGAGCTTCGAACGCTTCCAGAATCGGCATACCCCTGCACAGGTCAGTTGCACCTTCCATCGTCCCCCACCACATTTCGCCAAGAAGCGGGCGTCATATGTGCGGAGACAGGCCGGCGGCGTCCCATCCCCGTATTCCTTTATGAAATCACCGCATATAGTATACCACGCATTGGAATATTTCAAAGATCAAGAAACAGCTATCGGGCATTTGGACCGGCGATTGCAGCAGGACAGCGTACAACCTCTTACAGAGTCCGTCGGCGGCGGCAAATCCTTGCTAATGTCGCTGCCATACCGGGGCGATAGAACAATATGCGCCGTGTCAGGCTACTGGTGCGGTCGCCATAAGGAGAGTACCAATGAGGCTCGTAACGCGATCGGATTTCGACGGACTGGCCGCCGGATCCCTGCTGACTGAACTCGGCATGGTCGACGAGGTTAAGTTCGTCCATCCAAAGGACATGCAGGACGGAAAGGTCGAGATTTCCGGTAACGATATCCTGGCCAACGTGCCGTATGCGCCCGGGTGCGGGCTGTGGTTCGATCATCATTCAAGCGAGGCCGAGCGCAACAGTTACGGCGATTTCTTCGGCGTCAGCGACCCGACATCGCCAAGCGCGACTCGCGTTGTATGGAATCATTACGGAGGGAGCGATCGGTTCCTCAATCCGCTCCTGCAGGAATTGATCTGCGCCGCGGATAAGGTTGACTCGGCCGATTTCACCATCGATGAAATATTCAATCCCACCGGGTGGGCGCTGCTGAACTTCATCATCGATCCGAGATCCGGATTCGGACGCTACAAGGATTACCACATCAGCAATTACCAGTTGATGCTGAACATGATCAACTATTTCCGCACGCTGAGGTCGGACGAAATCCTCGTCCTGCCTGACGTACGCCAGAGAGTCACACGGTACTTCCAGCAAGACAAGCTCTTCCGCGAAATGATCCTGAACAACACGACGGTCCACGACAATGTGAGCGTGCTTGACCTGCGAGAGGTTGACGAGATCTACACGGGCAACCGCTTCATGCACTACAGCCTCTTCCCCGAGCAGAATATTTCGATCCGGGTGATGTGGGGCTTCCAGAGACGCGACATAGCCTTTAACTGCGGGCACAGCGTAGTCAACGAGACGTCGAACACCGACGTCGGCTCGCTGATGCTGGCCTACGGAGGGGGCGGTCACAAGCAGGTCGGCGGCTGCCAGGTCCCCGTGGAGGTCGCCGACACGGTCCTTGAGGAGTTGATCGCCCGCATGAACGCCGACGGGCCGTCATGCTCTGCGACTCCGACTGGGAATCTGACCGCAGCACACTAACGAACTGACAAGCCCGACGTCCGCGATGGAAAGCCCCGACCTCGATAGGCCGGGGCTTTTGCTTTGCATCATCTCCGCTTCATTTTCCGCGGCTATGGGACAGCAGCCACTTGTATATTTCCGGGTCTTTGTAGGCTCTGGTCCAGGAGTTGTGACCGATGCCGGGGTAGACTGTCAGCTTGACCTTCTTGCCGCCGGCTTTCCTGATCGCATCAACCATTGCCTGGCTCTTTGAAAGCGGCACGGTCCTGTCCTTGTCGCCGTGAAACGCCCAGACCGGCAGGTCGATCAGCTTCTCGGCGCTGCGAGGACTGCCGCCGCCGCATATCGGAATCACCGCGGCGAATCGCTTCGGCTCGCGGGCGGCCCAGTGCCAGGAGCCGAATCCGCCCATGCTCAGGCCGGTAAGGTAGACTCGCTTGGGATCGGCCTTCGTCGTCGCCAGGATGTGATCGAGGAGTTGACTCAGTTTGGTCAGGTTCCAAAACTCAGTTCGCGGGCACTGGGGCGAAACAACGATGAACGGGGTCTTGTTGCCCTTTTTCATGAGTTTCGGCGGCCCGTGCACGGCGACGCGCTGGAGGTTATCGCCGCGTTCGCCCATGCCGTGAAGGAAGATCAGCAGCGGATGCTTGTCGGACTTGTCGTAGCTCTCCGGGAGGCTGAACAGATAGTGCACCGTCGCCTTCCCGCCATCCTTGAGCGTGACGTCCTTTGACGCCTCGACCTGGACGCCGGGTTTGGGAGTCGCGGCTTTCTTCGGAGCGGTCGGGGCCTTGCCTTTCAGCTCGGTCAGCCGCACCGTGCGGAAGTGAACTTCGCCGCCCTCGGACTGGAGTCCGATCTTGCCGGCCACTACGTCGCATCCTGTAGCCTCGTTGACCTTCCGGCCGTTTAGGATGACAGTAATGTCGCCGCCGTCGAACGTGATCTCGTACTTGTTCCACTCGCCGGGCTTGTTCTCCGCGGCCTTGATCTTCTTGACGCCGGAAAGCTTGCCGACAAACTTGTTGTTGGCGGATATCACCCGCTCCGAACCCTTGACGTTGAATCCGTGGAATCCGTATATGTCGCCGGCGGAGCCGGCCTTGAGTTGTGCTTCGACGCACTTGGGAAGCGCCCTGGGCTTGTCGATGATCCGCATCAGCACGCCGCTGTTTGTCGCCGGCTTCCCGGGCGGCCAGCGCCACTCGACTACGAGTTTGAAGCTCGTGTAGTCCTTCTTTGTGGCGAGATAACCCATCGGCTTGCCCTTACAGACCAGCAGCCCGTCCTTGACGGACCAGACGTCGGACATCTTCAGCTTGGGATCGACGAGGAAATGCTCCCAGCCGTCGAGGTCTTTGCCGTTGAATAGATCGATATCGCCGCCCTTGGGCTTGGCGCCCTCGACGTGCAGCGGACAGATCATCGCCAGCGCAGTCAGCGTCAGGCAGCTCAATCTCACGAAATTGGTCGTTTTCATTATCTACGTCCTTTCTGATCTCAAACCGGCGGTTAGCGTGATGATAAGGTGTTACTCATGCCTCAATGCTTCGATGGGGTCGAGTTTCGCCGCACGGATCGCGGGGTATATGCCGAACAGTATTCCCACGCCCATCGAGATACCCAGCGACAGCACGATGCTGTACATCGGCACGATCGTCGGCATACCGGCGAAGTATTCGACCAGCCATGGAAACAGCAGCCCCACTGCGATGCCCATGAACCCGCCGACAGTCGACAGCACTGTCGTCTCGATCAGGAACTGGCCGATAATCTGCGATCGCCTCGCTCCGATCGCACGGCGGATTCCAATCTCGCGCGTCCGCTCGGTTACCGAGGCCAGCATAATGTTCATGATCCCTATGCCGCCGACCAGCAGGCTGATGCCCGCGATCGAACCGAGCACAATGTTGAATGTGCGTTTGGTGCTTTCGGCCTGCTCGAGCAGCGCCAGCGGCACGTGGACGCGATAGTCGTTCTGTTCGTGGCAGCGTCTGAGCATCGCCCGGATCGAGTCGGCGGTGGATTTGACCATGGACTGGTCCTTGACCTCGACGAGGATCTTGTGCAGTTCCACTCGCGTGAACGTGCGGCTCCCGGCCGTGCGGCGGTACTCGAGATCCTCGTAGCGGTCTATAAAGGTCGAGATGGGAATGTATGCGTCGGCACGCATGTCGGGAACGTGCTCGCCGCCGTGTTCGCTGCGTACGATCCCAACTACCTCGTAGATCATGCCGTCGGTCGAGGTCGACGTGCCGCCGAAGCTCACCGGGCGTCCTATGGTTCGACCGCCGGAAAGGACAACTCGCGCACCGTGTTCGGTCAGGACGCAGACGTCGGCCCGCTCGTCGATGTCGTGCTTCATCAGCGTCCGCCCGGCGAGTTTCTCACGTTTGACCAGTTCGAACCAGTCGTCCGAGACGCCGACGATTCGCATTTCCGTCTGCTCGTACATCTGCCCGTACGAGGCCTTCTTGCGGATTATCTTGACCGGAACAGTCCGCTTGACCGCGGGCATCGTCTCGCGGATGCGCACTTCGTCGTCGTATTTCAGGCCGTACGACAGGACGTAACTCCTGCTGGATACCGTCGAACCGTCTTCATTGGTCGGCTTGACCGAACTGATTATGATGTTGTTGCTGCCGAGTTTGCGGATGTCGTCGAGTGCCTTCTGGCTGGCGCCCTCGCCGACGGCCAGCATGGCTATTACGCTTCCCACGCCGAAGACCAGTCCAAGAACTGTCAGCAGCGAACGCATCTTGTGCAGCATCAGATTCTTGACGCCAAGGCTTATGTTGCGTAAAAGACGAATGTTCGTCATCAGGCGCCTCCCCCGGCGGCATCGCCCTCGATTCGATCCACCTTCCCGTCAAGCATGTGCAGGCGTTTGTCGGCGTGCGAGGCGATGTTCTCTTCGTGCGTGACCATAACGATCGTTTTGCCCTGTCGGTTCAGATCGCTCAGAAGCTCCATAATCGCCTCGCCGGTCGACGAATCGAGATTGCCCGTCGGCTCGTCGGCCAGCAGCACAGCCGGATCGTTGGCCAGCGATCTGGCTACCGCCACTCGCTGTTGCTGTCCGCCGGAAAGCTCCATTGGACGGTGGGCCATACGATCGGCGAGCCCGACCAGATCGGCGAGTTCTTCGGCCCGCATGGCGGACTTGTCGGCCTCGTAGCCTAGGTAGTACAGGGGCAGTTCGATATTCTCCTGCACGGTCAACTGCGGGATGAGATTGAAACTCTGAAAGATGAAGCCAAGTCGACGCAGGCGCAGTTCGCTCCGCTCGTCGTCATCAAGATCCGAGGCGTCGTATCCGTCGAGCACGAATCTCCCGGCCGTCGGGTGATCAAGGCAGCCGAGGATATTGAGCATAGTGCTCTTGCCCGATCCGCTGGGGCCCATGATGGCCCAGAAATCGCCTTCGGCAAACGAGATCGTGATCCCGTCAAGCGCCCGGACCTCCTGTGAGCCCATGAGGTAGTACTTCTTAACGTCGTCGAGCATTATCAACGGCGATCCGGGCGAATCGGGCGTCGGAGTTGGCGGTTGCGGGGTGCTCATCGTCTCGGCCGCCCTCCGCCCGAGCCCCTGCCGGCGCCGGAACCGTCGCCGGGCCGCGTTCCGCCTCCGGCCCCGGGCCTACCTGACGGTCTGCTGGTCGTTCTCGTCGGCCTGGTTGTCGGTCGCTTGAATCCTGCGGCCCCCGATCGTTTGCCTGACCTGCGGGAGTCAGTTTCGTCCAGCGGCGGCGCCAGGAGCACGAATTCGCCCGGCTCGAGCCCGCTTTTTATGTGCATAAGGCGGTTATTGTCCATACCGATTTCGACCACGCGGGGCCTGGGACCCGAGGGGGTCTTTACATAAACCGTAGATTTGCCTCGCACCAGTTGGACCGACTGCAGCGGAACGGATACGACGTTGTCGTACTGTTCGATCAGGATCTCGACCTTGCAGGTGTAGCCGGGTCTAAGCTCCGAAGCTATTCCGTCGAGATGGACTTCTGCATTGAACACCTTGATCGCCTGAATCCACTCGTGATACGGCAACGGATCTATCTTCGCCAGCGTCGCGGGGAAATACTTATCCTTCGCCCCGGCGATAGTGACGCGGGCAGGCAGTTGGCGAAGCGACCCGTCGACCGGATCGGTGAGCATCGGTTCGCAGGCCTGGGGGATCTGCGTGATCGCCATCATCTTGCGGTCCTGGTTGGGCATGTGGAACAGTTCCTGCCGCTCCCGGACAGAGGCGCCTTTCTTGAGCTCCTCTGACTGATCCCGCCTGCGGCGCGACGTTGTCGTGGCGTAGACCACCTGCCCGTCGACCGGGGCGTAAACCTTGCACATCTTGATCTGGTCGGCGTACTTTTTCTGCAAAGCCAGGTGCTGTTTGTGCTCCGACTGGGTCGCGGCGACGTCGGCTTCGGCCTCTCGGATAGCGGCGGCGGCTTTTCTCTCGACGGGCTGGAGAGCCCGCCTGGCCTTGAGCAGTGCGTTCTTAAGTTCAGCGATTTTCTTCGCATAGGTGTATTTCGTGAGCACGGCCAGATCGCTCTTGGCGCCGCTTACGCCGAGTTCGGCTTTCTTGGCCGCCAGAATGTCGGCCTGGAGTTCGGTGCGGGTCAGATAGCCGTCCTTCTCGAGCGTGGTCGACCAGGTGACTCGCTCCTGGGCCCGCTTGAGTTCCTCTTCGGCGATGGTGATCGCGCCCTGGGCCTGCTGGAAGAGCTTGGGATATTCGCCTTCGTCTTCAGAAGTCGGGTCCTGTTTGGAGTAGTCCTTCAGGTCCTCCCCGAGGTACTTCTTAAGGTCGAGTTCGGCCAGCATTATCGCCAGCTTGGCGTCTTCGATATCGGTCTTGGCGGCGTTCTTGACCACGACGAGATTCTCGGTCTCGCTGACCAGCGTCGCTTCGGATCTGATTACGACTATGTCCTGGGCCTCTTTTTTCTGTATGAAGTCAGTCGGGTCCATCTCTAGGAGCAGATCGCCGGCCTTGACCTGGGAGCCTTCGTCAATCAGCCAGATCACCGTCGAGTAGCCTTCGAGCTTGCTGGTGATGATAACCTTGTCGCGGTGGTGAATGGTGCCCGATCGCCTCAGGCTGATGGTGAGCGGGCCCTTTCGTACTTCATGCCACTTGCTGATGTCCAGGACGGCCTTTTCGGTCAACAGACTGCGAAGCCATCCGCCCTTGTCCTCGGGCGCCAGCACGCCCCACGCGGCGGCCGCAGCCAGCAGAACAAACACCGCTGCGAAAACGGCGTTTCGCCCTTTCCTGTTCCTGCGTCTTGAAAGGGGCTTTCGTGCCGCGACAGTCGTCTCACTTTGGTCCGTATTCACGCCACAGTCCTTTCTCATCAACCTCCAGCACGCCCATGTCGCGCTGGAGTTCAAGTTCGGCTATTCGGTAATCCACAAGCGCCTCAGTCAGAGCGTCCTGGGTTTGGACGAGGGCTTCCTGCGATTCGAGTACGTCTCGGATCGCCGCCCGCCCGGCTTCGAGGAACAGTTCGGTGCTCTTTACGCGAGTGGAGGCCAGCTCCACGGCGCTGGACTGGATGGCGAACGACTGCCGCGTTCGGGCCAGCGTCCTCAGGGCGTTTCGGATCGACAGTTTAATCCTGTCCTCCAGTTCCTGCACATCGCGTGCGGCCTGTTCCAGCGCTATGTACGAAGTTCGATACGCGTTGCGCTCGGCGGTTCGCTCCCACGGCAGATCCGAAGTCACGGCGCCGGAGTAGACGCCTTTCTCCGGACGAAGATGCGCGTTGTCGGCTCCGGCGTCTCCCAGGCCGCGGCCGGCGCCCATGGCCATGCCGGCGGTCAAAGTGAGATCCGCCTTCAAGCCGTCGGCGGCGACGACCACGCCTCGCTGGGCGTCGAGAACTCGTCCCTGGGCGGTGCGCAGATCCAGGCGGTTGTCCAGCGCCAGCTTGACGGCTTCCTCGACCGGAAGCTCCATTTTGCCTCGCTTCACCGGCGCTTTTTCGCCGGCGGCAGCCCCGGCGGCAAGAGCCGCCTTGGCCTGGTCGATCAGCTTGCTCAACTCCCGTCGGTCCAAGGCTATCCTGGCGTCAGTCGGCAGCCCGAGAGTCAGCTTGAACGCGTCGAGGCTTCTTTGATGCGTATTGCGCGCGGTCAGCACCCTGTCCCTGGCCCGCAGTTCATCCTGTCTGGCCTGGTTGACCTGAGTTTTGGGAAGTCGCCCGGCCTGACCGAGCCTGGCCGATCGCTGGGCGGCCCTGGCGACACGTTTCTGGTTCTCAACAGCGTTATCGATCTGATCGGCCTGCTGCAGCACGCCGAGATAGTCGGTGGCGACCTGGACTGCAAGACTGCGTTTGTGACGCTGGAGGGAGTACAGTGCGTATATCACGTCCCGCTGGGCCTGAGTCAGCCGTTCGGTGACGATGTGCTTACCCGCCCCGCGCAGCAGCGGAACGGAAATCGACGCATCGGCGAACATGCCCAGCGACGAACCGTATCCGCGAGTTAGCAGCTTGGCCAGATCCACCCCCAGCCGCCCGGTAAGCGCCGCGCCGCTGCGGAACCGACGCGACCAGGACGCCTCCCCGGCGGCCACGCCGCCTCCGACGGGCCTGGCGCCGCCTTCATCGTGCGACAGGGCGCCGCTGAGCAGACCGGCGTAGGTGTTGCGGAAATCCTGGCTCTCGAGATCCAGATCCAGTGCGGTGACAAATACGCTCTCCTTGGCCTGCTGGTATTCGCGGTTGTTCCGCGCAGCTATCTGCAGGGCCTGCATCAACGTGATCTTGACTTCCGACCCGATGATCGGCACGGGTCCGCCCGCGGCCTTCTTAGCGGCGGTCTTGGGCTGACTGGTCGGCCAGTGCGGGATGGGCTTGAGCTTGTCGGAGCCAAGCGAAGAAGGTCCGGCAACCTGCAGACCTTGAGCTTTCAGCAGCCTGCGGCGCAGGGCGTCGGCGGGAGTTTCTATGCTGAACGGCTCTTTGCGCCCGAGAGCCTCGACCTGGCCGGACTTGACGATATCGGAGGCGACATCATCGGCCTCCGTGAAATACGACCAGGGCGACTTGCACCCGGCGCAGATCAGGCACGCAAGCAACGCGGCGCACGTCGCGGCGGTGAGTCTCGCGCGAAGCCTCGGCCTGATTATCCTGTTGTGCATACTCATATCTCTGTAATTCGCCCTGGCTTTCCCCACGGAAGCTCCCAAGCAGGCCTGAAGTAAGGCCGTGCAAAGTGTAATCCTATGGCTCGGCCCGACAGTCGTCAAGGTCGGACCGCAGGCATTATCAGGCCCGTGCCGCGGTCGTTGCCGCAACTGATAGCTGAAATCTGAAAACTGACAGCTATCCTAATACTGCTTTCGCCGCATGAGCCGTATCTTTTTCCGAATCGTTTGCTTTCCTCGCTTATACGTTACGCTAACCTCCTGGCCGGGATCCTTGTAGCCCAACGCCTTGACAAGACCCTCGAAATTCCCGATCGATTCGCCGTTTATCTGCGTTATCAGGTCGCCGGGCTTCATTCCCGCCGCGGCCGCCGGGGTGTTTGGGTAAACAGTCGCCACGCCGCATCCGCCGTTTCTGATCGCCGAATGGAAGCCGAGCATCGGGCCGCTTCCGGTGAGCCATTTGCTCCAGATATCGCCTCTCTGCAGTTTTCGCCATTCGTGCATCGGCGAGCGCATCTTGGAATACTGCAGCACGCTTCCGTTAACCACCTGGTTATGTATGCCGACAATCCGCGCCTTGCTGTCCAGCAGAACGCCTCCGACAATCGCATCCTTCAGGGCGTATTTCCCGCGATAGGTCCAGTAGCCGGTTTCAGTGATGTCGGTTATGTAGCTCGTGGGCGTTTTTCCGCCTTTGAACGACCGTGCGAACGTAAATCCCACGTACAGATCGCCGCGCGGCAGCGTATCGGCCCTGCTGAGCTCGAGCCCCTTCCAGGGTCCCTTGTCGATGATTTTCACGAGTCCAACGTCGGAGTTTCGATAGATTCCGGCTATCTTGCCGCGTACGGTGCGTCCGTCGCGGAGTCGAATCGAAGCGTCCTTTTGGCCTCCCGCCAGGATGTGCCCCACGGTGAGCACCCAGCCCTCGTCGCCGACGATCGCGCCTCCGGCGGTCTGGCCCGATACGGTGACCGACACGAACGCCGGGAAGCCCTTTTTGAGAATCGGGCCGGCCAGCACGCGGCGGGCCTTGAGGTTGGTTTCCTCCAGCGAAGGCGCCGCAGGCAGGCGTTTGAAGTCATCGTACTTGGCGGCGAGGTAAACGTGATCCAACACGGCGTGTCCCCCGCCGCTGCATGCGAAGCTCAGCGACGTAAGGTCCATGCGCCCGAAATCGCCGAGTATGTCCCGATCCAGAACGATCCACTCAGGCGGCAGACCGACCGACCAGACGCTCTGGGCGTCCGGGCCGCTTGGGGCTCCGGAGCCGGCCTCGTAGCGGCATCTGCGCTGGTGCGAATTCAGATGCCCCAGCGACAGCGAAACCCGTCCGCCGCCGTACTTGCGGAACGCGAATCGAATGTAGCGAAACTCCCCCGCCGCCGGATTGGGGCCGATGGATATCACCCGCCCGAGATTGAGGCGATACTCGCCGCCGGATTCGATTCTGACCGCTCGCTTGCCGGCGTGGCGATCGTCGGAGACCAGACGGACCTTCGATCGATCGGCCCGGTCTACGGCGGTGAATCGCCCGGAGTCTTCGAACAGCGGATGAGGCGAAGTAAGGGCCACTGACGGGTCGGCCTTTTCAGAACCCCAAGTATCGTATGGAACGATCACGATAGGCGGAGGCTCGACCGGCCCCGCCGCCGGGGCACTGCTGGCAAGCAGACGAAAGCGCCCAAGGGTGGCGATGCGATCGGTATTGCTCCGATGCAGTCGATCGCGGCCGTCGGAGAAGGGGCTCATCGGATAGTAAAACGAATAGGCCTGACGCAGCTTGAAGTCCAAACCGGTCCGGCGCAGGTCGACGGGCCTGTCGATCACGAACTCCGCGGCGTGCGATTCGCCGACGCGCGAAGAGATTGTCCAGCCGTAGACCGTCGAATCCAGCGAATGCGCCGGCGGGTGGGAGTCGGGCTCGTTGAAACTCGCGGCGGCCGATGAGAATGTCAGCTTTGCGGCGTCCGAATCGAACAGTTCGGCCGCCGGGGCCGACGAATCCTTCAGCACGCGTCGCCACACGCTCTTGCGGTCGGCGTCGAGCACCTCAACGAGCAGATCGTTCATACGCTCGTATCCGTTGCCGTCCTCCCTGTTCCAGACCACGATCCGGTCGATTTCACATATCCGTCCAAGATCCACCAGCAGCCAGGGAGACATTTCTTTGCCAGTGTGGGTGTAGCCGGAGAATATCCTGCCGTCGACGGCATTCTTGGCGCTTGTATGCACATATTCGCTAGACTGGGTCGCCGCGGCGCCTAGAGCCACGTTGGGCGAAATGGCGTCGAGATACGATCGCAGCAAAGTGCGTTGATCTATGCTGCGTTTTCGCTCGGGAGTCTTGAGGATCGCAAGCACATCGGACGATTTGTGATCCTTCGAGACCATGTTCTCCGGCACGGTCTCGGCGCCCAGTCCGGTCAGCAGTTGGGCCTCAGAAGGCGGCGGCGCGAAAACCTGCACTTCGTTTACATGCAGGTGCGTCTCCCTGTCCGGCAGCGACAGTTTCACGTAGCGGCCCCGAAACACCCTGCGCCGCGTGGGCGCCGACGACGCACGAAATTGAGACAGCACCGCCCGGCCGCTGCGCCCCGGACCGCCTCGCCTGAGCGAGGGATCCGCAAGCGCCTCCAGGCGGATGGCTCCGACGAGCGGGAGGTCCGTCGCGGCGCGGATGCAGTAGGTGTCCAGATACGGCTGGAGGTCTTCATCATCACAGGCCGCCAGTATCGAACCGTCATTCAGCACCGACAGCTTGACGCCGCGCTGGGAATAAGCACTAACGATTCGCAAGGGACTCCAGCCGGCGGGGATATCGCTTTCGACCAGTGACAGCGTCGGCCAGTCGATCGTTTCGTCCGCCGCGCCGGGCCGGTAGACGATCTGCAGATTGACGTCCTTGCCCTGGAGAGATTCGAGCGGAATCAGATACGGCGCATCGAAGCCCGCGCGGCGGACCGGAAGATACGCCGCCAGCCGCCCGTCGGTTCGCACTTCGATCCGTCCGGCGTTGCACGCCGGTCCGACCTGGCGAACTTGAATTTTCAAATACCGTTGTCCGGAGCCGACCCTCCTTCGAGTCGCCAGAGTCAGGCGGCGTCCTTTCGTCGACATCGCGTTTTCGACCCCCGCGTGTGCGGAACTGGAGGCGATCCATCGCGAACTGATCGCCCCGTCGCCTCCGTCCAGCGCGATATCCCAGTCCCTCCAGGCGTCAACGGATCTCAGCACGAGATCAGCCGCCGCGGCTCGGAGCCTGGGCTCATCGAGTTCCAGCACCGGATCGATCCAGTTCAGAGTATCGCGTATGTCCAGCGGATCGGCGCCCTCGGGGCGATCGGCGTGCGCCGCATCGGCCACGAGGATCAGGCGGCGGTCCTTGCCGGGCGGGATACTCAGGCGCCCGCTGTCGTAAACGGAGCCTGAGCCTACGATCAGATCGCTGCGGTACAGCGGCTTGTTTCGCGTAGAGTCGAGATAGACCGCCCCCCGCACGCATCCGCCGTCCCCGGCGGCGGAGTCCAGGGCGACCCGCGTTCGGAACGCCCGCACAAAGTCCGGAAGGCTGTAGGTCAGTTCGTTGTTAGCATGTACGCCCAGCCCGCCGGAAACGGCGCGGCCGGCGACAATCATCCGATCGCCCTGAACGTTTCTGTCCGCACGCCACCGCCACGAGAAACCCGTCATCGATTTCTGCACGACATTGTCGGGACTCAGGCGCGAAAGCGGAGGCCTGTGGGCCGGAAAGAAACTGCGCGTCACGATGGCGTCGAATCGCAGCCATATCGGATCGGCGCTCCAGGCCGGCTGGACCATATGGCGCCAGCACCCCGGCACAGCCTGGGGCGGACCCTTCTTCTTCAGCTTGCGGTCGGAAACAGCCGCAGCCCGAAAGCGACTCGGGCAACTGGTCAGCACGAAGCCGTCGGACGTCTCCAGGCGAAACAGCAATTCCCCGCGATCCGGATTGAGAATCGAAAGTTCGCGCAGATACCCCTTCCACGAGTCTTTCACCGGGGTGTGCAGTTCGGCGATTTCTGCAAATCCGATCTTGCGCACTCCTTTGGCCAGCAGCACGCTGACGCCGCCTTCGAGCCAGCGGATCGACTTGTATCTGACGCGCCCGCCGTTTCGCAGGAGGATCGTCGCGGGGCTTAGCGCCCGATGGGGCTGTGGGGTCCAGACTATCCGTCGAATGAACTCCCGAGAGACCCTGACGACTTTGGCGTCCGTAATGCCGGATACTTCCCGAGCGTATGCCGGCACGACGCTCAGAAAGCCGCCTCCCGAACCGCCGGCGGCGTCCTGGCCGCTTCCGACAACGTGTCCGACAAGCCTGTCGCCGCCGACGAACTCGACGTATCCTGATGTGCATTTCGAGGCTCGCCACAAACCAAGCTCGGTGTCGAGGAACCACCTCAGAGGGCGTCTTGGATCGGCCAGTGATTCGCCGGCCAGTTGCGGCGCAGCCGGGTCCTGACCCCAGCCGGACAGATCGTCGCCGGTGACGCGCCGTCCGTCTGCGAAGACGGCAAGGTAGCGTCCGTCGGCTCCTGCAACCGCGGGCGCACACGCAAACCAAGCGACAACCAGCACCGACAATCGAGTTAGAGATAAGGTTCTTACAGGCATATCAGCCCCTGATAGTACCTCCGAGCGGCCTCATACGCCAAAGACATTTCCTGCAACTCGCGATTCCTGCGGTACCATTGGCTAAGCTGTTCTCCAAACTTCAGACGGAGACGCCGAGATGACGCATATGAAGACCATCGCTATTGTCGGCCTGTCGGCCGCCGCCGCAGCGGCGACGAACCCGAAGCGATCGGGGATCGAATCATTTGAGGCCTCCCCACGGGGACCGATTAATTCGCCCAAAACCGCCGTTTGTCTCTGGAGAGATGAACACGACCAGGGCTAAATCACGAATCACACCGCGCGCACCGGACGGCGGGCGTTGCGCATCTTCGGCGGCAAGGACCGGATCGTGGAACTCACTCCCGTTATCGGCGACAATCGCCGCATACTGAGTTTCCGGGCCGAGCGGTGGACGAAGCGCGATCCGTTTGGATTTCGAATCGACCGCTTCGGCAAGGGCCGCTGGACAGTGCCGCACAACGGCGACACGACTATCCGGGTTGACGATTTCCAAGTTCGGGTCGAAGTCGATCTCGGCGACAAACTCGCCGAGAAGCGCCGCATGGTTTACCGCCGAAGCTTCCCGCGGAATTCGCGGGGAGTTTCTTATTAGTTTGAACGATGACCGGAAGGCTTACTGATCGCCGCGGCCTTCACGACCTCGACTGCGTCCCACGCGGTCGCCGCCGCCGCGTCCGCCACGACCGCGTCCTCGCCCGCCGCGGCTTCTGAAGTAGTCGCGCATCGCACGCTGTTCTTCTTCGTTCAGTTCGCCGTCACCGTCCTTGTCGAAACGCTTGCGGACCTCCTGCATCCGTTTCTCTCTTTCGGCGTTGGCCTTGTCGCGTGCGGCGGTTTCCTTCTCGTCGAGCTTGCCGTCACGGTTCGTATCATAGCGTCTCATGCGGTAATACTCGCCAATGGCGCCGCGTTCGTCCTCGTCGATCTGTCCGTTCTTGTTCTTGTCGAAGCGATCGTAGAACTCCTTGCGGCGTTTCTCTCTTTCGGCTCGGGCCTTGTCGCGAGCGGCGGTTTCCTTTTCATCCAGCTTGCCGTCTTTGTTCTCATCGTAGCGGCGGAGTTCGTAACGCGCCCTCATCGCCGTCCGAGCGGCCTCCTGCTCCTTTTCGCTGACCTTGCCGTCTTTGTCCTTGTCGTATGCCTTGATCGTCTCGGGGCGATCCCAATACGAGCCTCTTGAGTCTCTCGAACCGCGACCGGATCTTCGCGGCGCTGCAGCGGCGAACTTGCCGGCCGCCAGGGCCTTGTTGGCCGCGGTGCGCTCGTCACCGACGAGCTTGCTGTCCTTGTTGGTGTCATGAGCCGCAAGGACTCGCCTGCTCAAGTCGCGCCGATATGCGTCGGCCTCCAGCCAGTCGATCAGCTTCTTTCCATCCTTATCGAAGGCGACGATAGCCGCCCACTTCTCGCACGGGAGGACAAAACCCTTGCCCGAAGCCTTGTCAGCGTCGAATTCCTTCTCGTCCAGTTCGTTGTCCTTGCCGGCGGCCTTGAAGAACAACCCTTTCTGCCCGATCCGTTCGTACGGGGCGATAGCGTTCTTACACAGGTCCTTCGGGGCGTCGGCCGCCAGTGCAATACCGCCGAACAATGCGACCACCATAAGCACCGCCAGAGATCTCTTCATTTGACTGTTCCTTTCGATAGGTATAGATAAAAACCACTAATGCAAACAGTTATAGTACGCACAAACTCTCAGCATAAAACGTCCAAACTGAGTGTCGCCACCCTGCATCCATCACAAGCCCGCGACGTTGGCGCATACTCTAACTACAAGTGCCGCACCAGACGGACCCGGTAACAATAAAAATGTATTTATCTCGGCTTGCGTTGAATTACTTGACCTTTTTGGTCGACTTGGCGGGCTTGCCCCAGGCTTCGACTTCCACGAACGCGGCGTATTTTCGCGGCTTGTTAGGAACGAGTTTGCAGAACTTCATCGATGTCACTACACGCCTGGCGATCTTGAATTCCTGGCGTTTGCCGTTGTACTCGGGTTTGATGACGACTTTCGATCCGTCGGAGAATTCGACTGTCGCTTCGGTCCAGTAGCCGCCCTGGCGGACATTGCACCGCCCCACGATCGCCAGCTTGTCGATCTCGACGGGGCGTCCGAAGTCGACCGTCAACTCCGGGGCGGGATGCTTGCCGCCGGGGAGATAGGGTCCCCAGCTCTGCCGGGGCCAACTGTGGTGATCGCCGGTGGCCTCGACGAAGCCGTCGATCGCAGTCTTGGCCGAGAACACCGCCGCCTGGCCCCACTCGCTGTTGGAACTGGCGTGAGGGTACGCCGCCGACTTGCCGCGCGGGTCCATCGGGTTGACCGCGAGATTGCGGTACGCCCCAATCTCCGCGGCGCTGGCCATGCGGGCGGTGATTATGTGCTTTTCGCCCTGGAACGCCTTGGGCGGATGGGGATACTTCTTTGCGTACTTGCCTACCGGCCAGAGCGGAATCGGGAACTCGACTCTCTTCTTCGGGCAATACAACAGGGTCTCGGCGTAGTGCTCGTCGACCTTGATCGCCATGTCCACCCTCCCGGTCACTACGATACGATCGCCCTTTTGGTACTTGCGGTCCAGTTCGAGCTTGCCTGTGACCGACTGCTGCACCGTTTTGCCGGATACATCTACAACCGCGATCCTGATCTGCGGCCCCCTTGGCTCAACGGCGGTCGACGTAGGCGCAAAACTGCACGCCAGGGCCGCTGCGATTGCTGTCAAGATGCTCCGATTCGGTTGCCTGGCCATGGCTTTCTCCTGTTGGTCCGGCGCTTGGTGAAACGTCAGGCGGCCTTCTTTCCTGCCGGTCGGGTGCGGGACTCGGGTTTCTTCGGACGCCATCGCCTCGGCGACCAGAGGTCCTTGGGCGCCGCGCCGAGAGTTGCGGTCACCTTCCTGTACTTCCCGCCGCGGCGGAATTCGATGATGACTTTGTCGCCAACCTCACGGCTGGTGACGGTGCGCAGCAATTCTCCGGTGTCGGCCATTCGCCGCCCGTCGAGTTTGACAATCACATCGCCGTTTTTCAGACCGCCCTTGTCGGCCGCACTGCCGGGAACGACGCGGATGATCTTCAGTCCGTCGACCTGGCGGGCCAGTTGCACGCCGATATAGGCCTGCTTGGCCGACAACCGCAGCGGAACGCTCTTCAATTCCCGAACCCATTTCAACCAGTCGGCCTCGATCTTGTCCAGCGGTTTGCCGAGCACTTTTTCGAACGCTTTCGTTCCGGTCGGATCCGCCTGGTATCCCGAGGCGTACGCATCGTACCATTTCTTCAGAAATCCCTTTTCGTGCAGGTACATCAGGACGTATCGCCCCTGCGGATACGCCACGGCGCTCTTGGCCATGAACTCCGAGTGCGAAAGCCTGAAGAACTCCGGCCAGGGAATATAGGCGTCGCGCCGCACGATGCTCTTGAGAATGTTGGCCCGATGGTTCGGGATAGGAGCGGCGACTCCGCCAACGAGTTCTGAGCTTTCGAACAGCGTCGCCAGGCCCTCGATGATCCATATAGGATGTCTCTGACCGCGTGCGGTCTGATCGGCGAAATGCAGCGCGTGGGTGAATTCGTGGGTCAAAACCATGCCTATCGACCGCGCGATCAACTGGCGGTTCATCGGATCGTACGCCCCGCCGAGCCTCCTGGGCAGATCCCTGGGAACTCGCGGGATCACGATCGTCACGTATTCGTCGAAGCGATTGTCGAACAGCGTTTTCCACTGGGCCGCGGCGTAAACGGACAGCGAAATCTTGAGTTCATTGAGCGTGTGCTCGTCGACGTCGGTGGCGAACACCAGCTTGTTGACGTGATCGATACGGCAGATGAAATCATCGCCGAAACGCTTCTTCAGATCGGCGAGTATCTTCTCGGCCCGATCTCGCTGGATCTTGTCGCGGCGGAGGAGAATCTCCCTGTAGCCCGGCAGCTTTCGAAGCGGATCGAGGTCCGGGTCCTGCTCCATGAAGGCGAACGACATGTACCCGTTGCTGATCGCCTTGTTCAGTTCGGCGATCGCCTTCTTGAAGTCCTCCCGCTTGCTGTACAGGCACGCGAGATTGTAGTGAGCGGTGTCGTTTTTCGGGTCGATCTTGAGGATCTTGTCGAGCGAGGTCTTGCATCGGTCCAACCGCCCGGCCTTGAAGTGTTCGATCGATTCGCGGTTCAGCGCCGTGATCCTGCGCATCTTGGCCACCTGTCTGCGGGCCTTGCGCTGAATCTCGGCTTTGGACTCCCTGGGCTTGTCGTCAGCCGTTGCGACAGGGCCGACCAGCGCAGCAAGAGCCAGGCCGGCCATCAGTACGGATATAAGAAAACGCGCTAATTTCATTCTAATGTCCTTTGTTCCGCCCGCTGCATTCTACACTCGCCACACCGAAAAATCACCTCTTGCCCAGCCTGCGTTTCAACTGGGCCTGATGGAGATTGCGCGGGGTCAGCGACTGCGGCCTGAGCACTTCGAACCATATCCCGCGCGGATCGGTCTTCGACGGCTTGTCGGTCCTGACCCCGACGAGGTTGATCGACGCCGGCCCGAACTTGCCGGGATGCGACTGGGACTTCCTGGCTCCTATGCCCCAGAACGTCCCGAACGCCCCACAGTGCCGCCCCAGCGACCGACCGCCGCCGCAATGCCACATTCGAGTTCCCGCGCCGAGATCGAGATTCGTGAAAAGATTCGCAAACGGCGCCTTCTTGTGGTGATCGAAGCACAGGTCCAGCCCGCGTCCGTTGGATATCACGTTGCCCCACGTGCGTGAAACCGTTATGTCGTGGACGTACCGCGCGCGAATGTCGAACTCGGTCAGGAGATTGTCGCTGCCGCCGAGCCCCACCCCGTGATGCCCAAACCGCCCGCGACTGTCGGTCCGGCAACCTTCGGTTTCCAGCGAGATGCGCTGGACGGTGCAGAAACAGCCGCGCGCGTAGACGCCGCTGTCGGCGTTGACGATCCGGATGTTCCGCACCCAGCAGTCGACCACTCCGGTCAGCGAAATCGCATTGTAGCCCAGTTCGGTGAAGTGGCCCTTGTACTGTCGCCTGGGAAACAGGAAGCATAGATTCTCTATGCCGCATTCGGTGACCGTCGGGGCGAACTGCTGGACCCTCGGGCTCCAGGCCGGGTCGATATCGACCGGGAGATATCGGTCGATCGTTATCGTCCCAGCCCCTACCGCAACGATCCGGCACGGGAGCGAGACCTTCGTTGAACCGGCGCGGATCTTGCGCGTGTCGCCCGGATCGCCTGAGTACAAGTGCGACAGCAGCGACTTGGTCTTGTCGTCGCGGAGGTGTATTCGGATCCTCTGGCCGGCCTTGAGCCTGGCGGTAGAGGCGACCTTGTACGTCCGGTCGCCGCGTCTTGCCCGGGCGGTTGTCGCAGTAATGTCGCCGGAACGAATCACCGCTTCTTTCGCGGCTTCGGCTTCGAGGGCCACAGGGGCGATTCGGTGTGGGCCGCCTTCATGAGGGCCAGCAGTTTCTTGACGATCTCGGGATTCTCTTTCGCTATGTTCTTCGTCTCGCCGAGGTCCTTTTCCAGGTCGTACAACTGCAGCGGAGCGTCGGGGTTATTGCGCGCGTTGAGCCGAACGCCCTTCCATTTGCCCATGCGAATCGCGTACTTGCTGCCGCTGCCGAACTCCCAGTAGAGGTATTCGTGCTTCTTCTGCTTGTCGTCCTGACCGAGCAGCGTGGGAAGATAGCTCAACCCGTCAATGCCCTTGGGCGATTCAACGCCCGCGATGTCGGCGCACGTCGGCATGAAGTCCCAGAACGCCGACACCAGATCGGTAGTCGAGCCGGGTTTGATCTTACCGGGCCAGCGGGCAATGAACGGAGCCCGAATACCGCCTTCGTACAGATCGCGCTTGATGCCCCGGAGCGGGCCGTTGGAGTCCCAGAAGTTCGGATCGTGGCCGCCCTCGCGATGGGCGCCGTTGTCGCTGGTGAAGATAACCAGCGTGTTGTCGTCGATCTTCAGTTCCTTCAGGAGAGCAAAAAGCTTTCCGATGCTCCTGTCCATACGCTGGACCATCCCGGGGAACGCGGCGATGGGGTTAGTTACCTTCGGGCCGGCGTAGCGACCGATCTTCTTTTCGAACTGCGGCAGTTTCTCGCGCCACGGCTTGTGGTCTTCCTCCGGAACGTGCATCGCCGCGTGCGGAACGGTTGTCGGCATGTAGCAGAAGAACTGCTTGTCGGCGTTGGCCTTGATGAACTCCAGGCCCTTTTCGGCGATCAGGTCCGCCGAGTAAGTCTTGCCGTCCAGCGGGACCTTCGTCCTGTTGTGCCAAAGGTGTTTGGGATAGAACGTGTGGGCCTGACGCTGGCAGTTGTATCCGAAGAACTCGTCGAAGTGCTCAGCCGGGTCGCTCGGCGAACCGGGCGCCCCGAGGCCCCACTTGCCGAACATGCCGCTTACGTATCCGGCTTTCTTGAGCATTCGCGGCACGGTGAAGATATCGGCCGGCATCGGAGCCTGCCCTTCGGGGCGCACCTCGCGATTTCCGCGGACGTAGGCGTGTCCGGTGTGGTAGCCGGTCATCAGCACGCAGCGCGACGGGGCGCATACTGTCGAGCCGGAGTAGTGATCGGTGAACTTCATGCCCTCGGCGCACATCCTGTCGATATGCGGGGTCTTGAACTTCTTCTGCCCGTAGCAACTGAGGTCGCCGTAGCCCAGATCGTCGGCCATTATGTAGATGATGTTCGCCTTGCGCTTGGCGTTAGCCGCTCGCAGCGAGATAGGCATCACCACAGCGGCGGCGCCGAGTCCGGCGACTTTCAGGAAGTTGCGTCGCGTGCGGGTCACGTTCATTTGGATTTCCCTTCGGATTTCGCGGGCTTTGCTGTTTTGGTGTCGACGTTCAGCTCTTTGATGCGAACGTTGCGATACCACAGGTATTTCCCCTCGTCCTGGAAACCGATGTATCCGCTCAGCGGGCGGTCCTTAAGGCGCGTCTTGCTGAGATCGAAGTTCTGGATCTCCTCGCCGTTGAGGTTGACCTTCAGGTGCGAGCCGATGACCGAGATGACGTACCGGTTCCACTCTCCGGCGGGTTTTACCATCATCTTCCTGGGACCCGAAGTGCCGATCACGCCGCCGCAGTCGTGGGCGCCGAACTTCTTCTTGCCGTGCGTGTCGAGGATCTGGACCTCGAAACCGCTCTTGACCTGGCTCTTGGGGTCGCCCACCCGCAGGAAGACGCCGGAGTTGCCGCCCTTCTTGAACTTGAACTCGAGGTCCAGGATGAAGTCCTTGTACTTGCGATCGGTGGTCAGATATGCGTGGTAGCGCGTCCATCCGTGCTCGCCGGGACGCGGCTCGAGGGCGATGATATTGCCCGGCTTGACCAGCCAGTTGCCGGTTGTCTTCCAGCCGGTCAGATCCTTGCCGTTGAACATCGGGCGGAATCCGTCGCAGGCGGGTTTGACCTCCTTGACCTTGATGTCCTTGAACATGACCTCCATGTCCATGCTGCCGTGGAGTTGCAGGGCGAAATGGCCCTTGGTGCGTCCCTTGTCGTTCTTGAGCTGGGCGGTGATCTCGCCGTTGAGCCGCACGGTGACGTCCCGGTCGATGGCGGTGATGCACGCCTGGTTCCACTTGCCCGGCTTGAGGATCTTCTCGATCAGTTTGGGATCCGGACGTTTGGTCCAGGCCCGCCCGCCGGTCTCGTAGAGTCCGCCGACTTCCTTCGAGTTGTCGACCTCCATCTGGAATCCGTTGACGCCGACGGCGTGTTTGACCTTTTCGCTGCGGAAGTAGAAACCGCTGTCGCCCTTGATCACGCGGAACTTGAACTGGACGACGAAGTCGGAGTACTCCTTGTCGCTGGCCAGCAGCCCGTGGCGGCGTTCGGACTTGGCCGACGTGCCGAGGATCACACCGTCCTTGACCTCCCATTTGCCGCCGGGCAGCGCGTGCCAGCCCTTGAGAGTCTTACCGTCAAACAGAGGCTTGAAGTCGTCGGCCGCCCTGACAATGTCCGCGGCGCAGAGGGTCACAAGTACGAGAACCATCACGATACCGAGTTGACGATGCATAATTATGCTCCTTAGTTTATCCGGCGAGTATTCGCAAGAACCCTGATTGTTTCGGTTTCCAGGTGGAAATGCAACCCCCCATCCGATCGATTCGAGACCTCTACGGCGAAGTCGACGGCTTTCGCCACAAAGGACACAAAGGTCACAGAGAACGGCAACGACACAGAATATGTTACGGTCAACGGCTACGGCCCGATAAACCGCGAGAATAGAGAGGTTGGCGACAATTACCGATAACCGCCTGGCTCCGTGTTCTCGCCGTAGACTTGCCGTAATGCCGTAGCAAAGATGTCGTCGCTTCCGTCGACGTTCTTTGTGCCTGCCTGCCGCAGGCAGGACCTTTGTGTCCTTTGTGGCGAAAGCCGTTGACGTCGCCGTTAGAAATACTCCTGCAGCGATTTTACCGTCCAGGCCAGGCTGGGGTCGCCGCCGTCTTCGCGGGACGACGCCAGAAGCGCCGTTATCGCCGCGACCGCGGCTCTGCCGGCTGTAATCGTGGTGATCAGCGGGATCATGTGCAGCGTTGCGGCCGCTCGGATCTTGCCTTCGTCGGTCGTCGGGCCGCGGCGAGTTGGGGTGTTTATCAGCAGTTGAACTTCGCCGTTGGTGATGAGGTCTACGATGTTGGGGCGCCCTTCGGCCAGTTTGGGCAGCCGCCTGGACGGAACGCCAGCGCCGCGCAGCACCCTGTAGGTCCCGCCGGTGGCCGCAATGTCGAATCCCATCGCCGTAAGCTGCTGTCCGAGCATCACGATGTGAGGCTTGTCGGCGTCGCAGACGGAGATGAACACCGTGCCGCTTGTCGGCAGGGTCATCCCGGCGGCCATCTGGCTCTTGGCGAACGCGGCGCCGAAGCTCATGTCGATGCCCATGACCTCGCCGGTCGACCGCATCTCAGGTCCCAGGATCACGTCCACGCCGGGGAACTTGGTGAACGGGAACACGCTTTCCTTGATCGAAGTCTGCCGGGGTCTTGGGGCTTCTACTACTTCCAGTTCGTCCAGGCTCATCCCCGCCATCACCTTGGCCGCGAGCTTGGCCCACGGAACGCCGGTGGCTTTCGAAACGAACGGGACCGTCCGCGACGCTCGCGGATTGACCTCGATCAGGTAGACCTGTCCGTCCTTGACGGCGAACTGTATGTTCATCAGGCCGCGGACCGCCAGCCGCTCGGCCAGGGCGATGGTCTGCCGCTTGATCTCCGCGACAACTTCTTCGCTCAAAGAATACGGCGGCAGCGAACAGGCCGAATCGCCGGAGTGTATGCCGGCGGCCTCAATATGCTCCATCACGCCGCAGACGACCGCTCGCGCGTTGCACGACAGCGTCCCGTCCGGACGGGCGCCGAACTCCGATATGCAGTCGACGTCGACTTCGATCGCGTTGTCGAGGAACTTGTCGACCAGGATCGGATGATCTCGCCCGACGGTCGACGCGTCGACGGCCTTGGCCATGTAGACGTCGAGCTGCTGCTGGTCGGATACGATCTCCATCGCCCGCCCGCCAAGCACGTAGCTCGGTCGGACCAACACCGGATACTCGACTCGGTCGGCGATCTCGCGGGCCTCTTCAACCGTGTAGGCCGTCCCGCTGGGCGGACACTGCAAGCCCAGTTCGTCCAGAATCTGCGCGAATCGTTCGCGGTCCTCAGCCAGGTCGATCGACTCGGGGCTGGTGCCGATAATCGGAACGCCGGCCTGCTCGAGTCCGCGGGCGAGGTTCAGGGGAGTCTGTCCGCCGAAGTGCACGATAACGCCGTGCAGCTTGCCCGGGTCGCCCAGCGGAGCGTCGTTGAGCTTTTCGCATATGTTCAGCACGTCTTCAAGCGTAAGCGGCTCGAAGAACAGCATGTCCGACGTATCGTAGTCAGTCGAGACCGTCTCGGGGTTCGAGTTGACCATGACCGATTCGTAGCCCAGTTCGCGGGCGGCGAACGCCGCGTGAACGCAGCAGTAGTCAAACTCGATGCCCTGGCCGATCCGGTTGGGTCCGCCGCCGAGAATGACGATCTTCTTCTTGTCGGTGATGCGGACTTCGTCGTCTACGTACTGGCTGGAGTCGCCGTCGGAGACCTGCTTGACCGGCGTTTCGTACGTCGAATAGTAGTAAGGCGTGTAGGCCTCGAACTCCGCGGCGCAGGTGTCGACCAGCTTGTAGACAGGCGTGATACCCAAGCATGTTCGCAACTGGCGAATCTTATCGGGCGTCATGCGCCATATCGTCGCAAGTTGAATGTCGCTGTAGCCCCATTTCTTGGCCTTTCGCAAGATTGGCGCGACCTCGGCGGGCAGCGGAGTCTCCTTCGGTCCGGGGAAGCAATGCGGAATCCCGCCAGGCTGGTCCGGGTAGTACTCCAGGTCCGGGTCCAGGGTATCTCCGATGTCGGTAAGTGCGCTCTCGAAGTCGATCAACTGCTTGATCTGGGTCAGGAACCAGCGGTCGATCTTCGTCTGCTCGTATACGTCTTCGACGCTCCATCCCATCTTCAGGGCGTAGCGAACGTAGTACATGCGTCCCTGGCTGGGGATCGCCAGTTTGCGCCTCAGGCGGGCCTTTTCGATCGGGTAGCCGGTGTCCTCACCGCTTACGTCGTCGGCGCCGCCGAGGACCTGGCCGCGCTGGGCCTGCAGCCACTTGTCGTTATTGTCCAGCCCGAGCCCGTAGCGCTTGACCTCCATCGAGCGGATGCCCTTCTGAAACGATTCCTTGAAGGTCCGCCCGATGCTCATGCCCTCGCCGACCGACTTCATCTGCGTCGTCAGCGTCTCGTCGGCCTCGGGGAATTTCTCGAACGTCCATCGCGGGATCTTCGTCACCACGTAGTCGATCGTCGGCTCGAAACTCGCGGGCGTCTCGCGCGTGATGTCGTTTGAGATCTCGTCCAGCGTGTATCCGACCGCCAGCTTGGCCGCGATCTTGGCGATCGGGAAGCCGGTGGCCTTCGAAGCCAGCGCCGAAGAGCGGCTGACTCGCGGATTCATTTCGACCACAATCATCCGCCCGGTCTCGGGATTCACGGCGAACTGCACGTTCGACCCGCCTGTCTCAACGCCGATCGCCCGCATGATCGCCACTGATGCGTCGCGCATCAGTTGGTATTCCTTGTCGGTCAGCGTCTGGGCCGGCGCGACGGTTATCGAGTCTCCGGTGTGCACGCCCATCGCGTCGATGTTCTCGATGGTGCAGACGATCACGACGTTATCGGCCTTGTCGCGCATGACCTCGAGTTCGTATTCCTTCCAGCCCAGCACCGATTCTTCGATAAGAATCTCGCTGATCGGCGAATACTCCAGCCCGCGGGCGGCGATCTGTTCGAACTCGGCTGAATTGAAGGCGAATCCGCCGCCGGTCCCGCCGAGGGTGTAGGCCGGTCGAATGCAGACCGGAAGCCCAACTTCTCCTGCGATCATGCGTGCGTCGTCCATCGTGTGGGCCACACCGCTTCGGGGCACGTCCAGCCCGATTCCCAGGCACACGTTCTTGAATTCGGTGCGGTCCTCGGCCCGGTGGATCGCCTCGCGGGTGGCGCCGATCATCTCGACGCCGTACTCCTCGAGCACCCCGGCGTCTGCGACGGCGACCGCGGTGTTCAGACCGGTCTGCCCCCCGAGCGTCGGCAGCAGCGCGTCGGGGCGCTCCCTGGCGATTATCTTGGCCGCCGCCTCGGGCGTGATCGGTTCGATATAGGTCCGATCGGCCATCTCCGGATCGGTCATAATCGTCGCGGGGTTGGAATTCACCAGCACAATGCGGTATCCTTCCTCGCGCAAAGCCTTGCAGGCCTGCGTGCCGGAATAGTCGAATTCGCAACCCTGCCCGATTACTATCGGACCCGAGCCGATTAACATAATTGTCGTAAGATCGTCCCTGCGAGGCATGATGCTTTCCTGCAATACGTTACGTTAGCCCGGAACACCGATACTCCGGGTAAATTAGACGACTAAAATCGCCGAAGGGTACCATAGCGGGCCGCTGTCAGCAATCCCTTTATCCAGCGGGCCGCAACAACCGATAGAAGATAGACGCCGATAACCGGACCGACAGGAGCTAATAATCGTAACCAGCCATCCAGATGAGATACGCCGCGAACTGGCCAGCCAGTTCGACCAGCAGGAACTGATCCGCCCGACCAGGACGTCGAGATACGATGCGGGGAAAGAGTTAACCTACGAAGTAACCGGCGTTAACGACAGCCAAAAAGCATCGGTCAAACTGGTTGTCGACAAGTTCGTCGGCGGCGGATTCGCCGGGCAGGTCTACCGGGTCCAGATCCTGAAAATCGACGCCGACGGCGCCCCTCCGGGCGGGCTGGCGGTCGGCGAAAAATACGCCATGAAAATTCTGGTCCCCCCGTCGAAGGGATCATTGGCTTTTAGAAACATAATCTATCGGATCGGTTTCCAGGGCTCGTTTCAGTTGCAGGTCAACCCGTCGGCCGCACGGGCCGGGGCGTTGTGGCAGAAGTTCATACGACGCGCCGCGGGGCTCAAGTTCGGCGACGAAAGCTCCGTAGTCGACATCCACGCCACGTTCATAGACCGGACCATCGGCAGTTGCGGCGAACTGAGCGAATGGATCGACGGACGCGTATGGGACCTCGAAGTAGACGATCATATCGACGTTCTCAAGCAGCACTTGAAGGGCAAACAGGTCGACGAGTCGAAGCTCGGGTCCCCGGAATACCGCGCCAAACACAAGTTCATGGCCGACTTCGTGGACCTGCTCCACGAGATCGGAGCCCACGAGTTTGCACGGCAGTACGAATGGGGCACGTGCAAGTCGCAGCCCAACGTACTGAAGCGAAACGACGCCGGCGACGGACCGGGCGACGGATTGACGGCGGTGGACTTCCGGGCCGGGTTGGCGCTGCTGCCGTTCCTGCCGATGTCCCCGGGCGACATACCGCTGATATTCAAAGGAATGGCGCGCGGGTCGCTGGTGCAGTTCGATCGCGGCGACCTGAAGAAGCTGCGGAGCTGCATCCACGCCAACGCCGAGCATTTCGACGACATGCGCCCGGCGCTGGATGAACTGGAGTCCGCCGAAGACATCTACCGCAACTCGGTCCCCGACATCACCCACAACCACGTGCGGCTGCTGTACAGCGGCAAACTCTGGTCGACAATGATCGACAGTTCGATCACCGCGGCCAACGTGCAGGGAATCGCCGACGAGGAGTTCACCGCGTTGCTGCGACAGAACCGCTTCAAGGCGATTGCGTTCGCCATGACCGGGATGATCGGCGGGCTGTGCAAGGTCGGAGCGCTGGCGGGATTCGTATGGGCGCTGGCGGCGGGCGCCCTGTCCTGGCCGCTGGGCGTCGCACTGGTCCTAATCGCCTGGCTGGGGCCGAAGATCAGCAAGGGCCCGCGCAGGATGTGGGGCAACAGGATCTACAGGAAGCACTGCAGTGCGATCGTCAAATCGTGGCGCTACGCACTGCGCGCCTCACAGGGACGATTCCTGGAGAAGCTCGCAACGTGGCACAGGGCGGGAAGAGTCTCCAGCCAGCGGGCCATGGCGCTGTCGCACCGGCCCTGGCATCTGGCTGGCCACGAACTGATGTCGTTCCTGCCGGTGTTCCTGCACCGCGGCCTGACCGACTGGCGCTACGTAAGCACCAAGCTGCATTACATCTTCGTTCGCCCGCTCCTGTTGTTCTTCGACCCCAAAGCCCGCGAGCAGTGGCTCCGCGAGATGCTCGCCGCCGGGCGGAAGAACCGCATGCTCAGCGAAGAAGACGCCGCCCTGATCGAATCGCAGATCGGCGATCCGTATATCCAGAAATACCTCAAGAGCCTCGCGGTCCACGTCTGCACGCTGCCGGTGACGCAGATCGTCTCAGTGGCGATCGCGGCGATATGGGTATGGACCCATCCCGAGCGGTCCAACGCCTACGAAGAAGGACTGCTGATCATCGCCGCGTTCCAGCTCACCCCGGTCTCGCCCGGCTCGCTGGTTCGAGGCCTGTACGTCGTCTGCCTGGCGGTTCGCGAGCGGAACTTCAAGGACTACAATATCGCACTGTTCCTGGGCTTCTTTAAATACGTCGGGTACCTGGCGTTCCCGATCCAGATGGCGTATCACTATCCTGCGCTGGCAAGGTTCATGGCCGGTCACTGGGCCACCGGCGCGGCGCACGTGGTCCCGGTTTTCGGCGAGCACGGCGCCCTGCTGGAGCACGCGGTCTTCGGGCGATTCTACAATCTGCCTCTGACGATCAGACGCCGCATGACGACGATCATCGACCACAGAAAGACGCTGCCCTTGAGGGGCTGGCACATGCTCCCGATAACGGCGATGGGAGTAGGCGCGTTCATTCTGAGCGAGTGGATTTGTCTGCAGATATGGGGCTCGCTGCCGGGGATTATGGACCTCTGGCCGGTCCTGGTCGCCCTGCCGCTGCTTGCCGGAGCGGCGGTCTCCAGATGGGCCGGCAGCGCGACTCTAACCAGGCGGGCGCTGTACGCGCTTATGTGCGGATTGCTCACCGGCCTGTGCGCCGCGGCGGCGCACGTCTGGATGCACACGCTCGAAGCCGAAGCAGGCGTCCTGGCGGTCCTCAAGGGGATGAGAAACAACAGCACCTGGGGAGTGCTGCTGTTTGCGATGCTCGCGGTGATCGGAGCGATAATCTACGAAATCAAGCAGCCGTTGCCCAAGAGCAATACGTAAAATCGCACCGCCGTATTCTCCACGACCCGCGTGCCTGATCCGCGTGCTCCCCTTTGGGAGCCGACGGCAATCCCGACTGCGTCGGGACGAGGCGGGCGTGCCGTCCCGCCGCTGTTAAACGGCGACGTCAAACCTTCTTCTTCGCAGGTTTCTTCCGCTTGGGTCCAGGCGCCCTGCCGGTGTATTTGCCGTCGTCGACCTGCCTGCGCGGCTCGACCCAGGCTTTGTCCATGATCTCACCGATCTTCTTGACGATCTCCGGATGCTTGTCGGCGACGTCGTTTTTCTCGCCGATGTCCTTGGTCAGATCGTACAGGCGGATCTTCGACTTGCGCCGCCCGCGACCGATGCCCTTCCACTTGCCCATCCGCACAGCGTGAACGCCGGCCGACCAGAACAGGTATTCGTGTTTCTTCTGCTGGCCTTCGCCAAGCAGCGTTGGGACGATCGATATCCCGTCAACGTTCTTGGGGACCTCTTTCGACACGCCGGCCAGTTCGGCGAAAGTCGGCATGACGTCGGGGAAATACCAGGGCAGATCGCTGACCTGTCCGGCCTTGATCCTGCCCGGCCAGCGCACCACCATCGGCACGCGAATCCCGCCTTCATTCATCGAACGCTTGCGCCCCTTCATCTTGCCGCAGGAGTTGTGGATCCCGTCAAACCGCTTGGCCGCTCCGTTGTCCGACGTGAAGAAAACGATCGTGTTGTCGTCGATCTTCAACTCCTTCAGCAGCGCGAGAATCTCGCCGACCTGGCGGTCCATCATCGAGTCCATCGCCGCGGCGACTTTGGCGGATTTATCCTTCCAGGGCTTGTCCTTGTACAGGGCCCAGGCCGGCTCGTCGTCGGGGATCTGATAGGCCGCGTGCGGCGGCGTCCACGGGCAATAGCAGAAGAACGGCTTAGCTTGCCCTGAGCCTGTCGAAGGGTCGGCATTGGCCTTGATGAACTTGATCGTCTCGTCGAATATCGCGTGGTGCGTGTATCGCCCGTTCAGGTCGACCTTCACGCTGTTGCGGAACAGGTGCGTGTAGTAGGTGTGTGCGTGCCACTGGTTGTAGTATCCGAAGAACAGGTCGAACCCCTGCCGCTCGGCCGCACCGTCCTTGCCCTGGTTGCCCAGCCCCCATTTGCCGAACGCGCCGGTCGCGTAGCCGGCGGTTTTCAGCACTTCAGCCACCGTCACATCCTCGGGATGCAGCGGGATCCCGCCGCTGTTGCCGCGGACGGGAGTATGCCCCTTGTGCAGCCCGGTCATCAGCGTGCTGCGGGCCGGGGCGCAGACGGTGTCGCCGGAGTAGCAGTCGGTGAACTTGACGCCCTCGGCGCACATCTTGTCGATGTTGGGAGTCAGGATCGTCTTGCTGCCGAAGCAGCCCAAGTCGTGATACCCCATGTCATCGACCATGATGAAAATTATGTTCGGTTTGCGGGCCGGAGCCTCTTTGGCGACGCCTCGAAGCGGCATCGAAAGAGCCGCGACGCCGGCGGCGACCGATTTCAGAAAACCCCTGCGGCTGAGCCTGTTTGTCCTCATGGCAACTCTCACTTTCTTCCAGCCCCCGGTATGAAAACTAGTCTACTAACCGTCGCCTTTGAGCAGGCCGCGGGCCTTGTTGAGATATGACAATCCGCTTGCCAGGGTCACGATCACCGCCAGCCAAACGCAGATGACCTTCATGTAGACCGCCCAGGTCGCATTGGGCACGTTGGCCTGCTGGTAAAGCGAGGTGCATATGGCGAACGACTGGACGAACATCTTGATCTTGCCCGCCGACGTGGCGGGGAACTGCATCCCCTGCGATTCGCTGTAGCCGCGCACGCCGGATACCAGGAACTCCCGCCCGAGAATCACCACGACCATCCAGGCCTGCACCGCAGAGGCCATGCCGCCGGTGACCCAGCCGGGCAACTGCTCGTCGAGCGAGCCGGGCGCCATCGTGAAGTTCGGACCGGCCAGCATGGCAAACCCGCCGACGACCAGGATCTTGTCCATCACCGGATCGAGTATTCGCCCGAACGCACTGGTGATCTCCCACTTGCGCGCGAGGTATCCGTCAAGCACGTCGGTGATCCCGGCGATTATGTACAGCACGAACGCGATATTGAGCAGCCATCGCCCGCTGGACGAGCCGTGCTCGTACGATCCCAGCAGCGCAAAAAACGCGATCGACAACACCATCCTGCCGACGGTCAACTGATTGGGCAGCTTCCAGTTCATGATTCTCGATGAGCGACAAAGTAAGTATATAACTAGTCGTTTTCGGACAACGGTCGGACTACCAGATCGTATCCGTCGCAGCCGACGACCTCGACTGTCACCATCCGCCCGACCTCCCGCGGGTCGGTCAATATGCACACGCTGTCGATCTCCGGAGCCTGTCCGGCGTGGCGTCCGACGCATCGGCCCGACTCGTCAATCCCGTCGACCAGCACGTCGATCGTCTGCCCGACCGAGCCTTCGTTTACGTCGAATGCTATCGCCTGCTGAGCGGACATCATCGCCGCGACCCTGGCGGCCTTGACCTCGTCGGGAACCTGATCCGGCATCTCCGCGGCGGGGGTCCCAGGCTCGGGAGAATATGCGAAAACACCCATCGCATCAAACTCAAAATCATTTATAAACTCCAGCAGTTCGGCGAATTCCGCCTCCGTCTCGCCGGGCAAGCCGACGATGAACGTCGTGCGTATCGCCACGCCGGCGTCCCGCAAACTGTCGAGCAACTCCTCCACCCGCCGCCTGGAGACCTTGCGGCCCATGCGCCCCAGCACGCTTTCACTGATATGCTGCAGCGGAATGTCGACGTACGGGACAACGTTCTCGCAGTCGCGAATCGCCGCGACCAGATCGTCCGTAAAACGCCGGGGATACGTGTACATCAGGCGTATCCAGGTCGCCCCTTCCATCGCGTCGAGCCGCCTGAGCAGCCCGGCGAGATCAACGTCGCCATGGTCGGTTCCGTAGCTGGTGGTGTCCTGGGCGATCACGTTCAACTCGACCGCCCCGTCGGCGATCAGTTCGCCCGCCTCGGCCAGCACGGCATCCGCCGCCTTGGACCTGAACGGCCCGCGAATCGCCGGTATCGTGCAGAATCTGCAGTTGTGACTGCACCCCTCGGCGATCCGCAGATACGCCACGTGCCTCGGCGTGAGCCGGAACCGTCCGGCGTCGCTGCCGATCGACCCGCTGGGCGAACTGACCTGCGATTTGCTCTCCCCGAGGACCGCCGCCAGTATCGAATCGCGGTCGTTTACGCCTACGATCGCGTCGATTCCCGGCGCCTGTTCGAACAGTTCGTCGCCGTTTCGCTGGGCCATGCAGCCGGCGACCACCACACGCGAAGCACGCCCGGAGGCCTTGTATTCCAGGGCCTCGCGGATCACGCCCATCGCCTCGTCGCGAGCGTCGGCCAGGAACCCGCACGTGTTGATCACGATCACGTCGGCGTCGTCCATCGGGGCTCCGACCACGCACCGGCCCTCGGCCAGCCTGGCCAGCATCTTCTCGGAATCCACCAGGTTCTTCGGGCAGCCCAGAGACACCAGCGCCACGCTTACAGGTTGTCCGTCAGCGTCAGTCATGCACCGGATCATAAGCATTTTGTGACAAAAAGCGACCCCGCCGCCAAATAGGCCTCCCAACTCTCCAACTCCCACGAAACAAAGCACCCAAACCGCCCCCCAACCGCCGCCACCGCTGTCACAGGAGGGTTACAACGGCGT
>Ga0180435_10000072_pt1 | contig 93834 bp, 98 predicted proteins | sample SS_ome_3_FD_132467 | JGI IMG/M metagenome (GOLD analysis project Ga0180435, IMG submission 132467) | Hypersaline lake sediment archaeal communities from the Salton Sea, California, USA - SS_3_S_1 metaG | ecosystem: Environmental > Aquatic > Non-marine Saline and Alkaline > Hypersaline >... | reverse complement strand
CCGCGCGTTCCAGGTCACCCAGTCCGGTCAGCTTGGCCATACCCGCATCTCCATCGCCTGTAAGGATACGCGCCGCTACTACCCCGGGTCGTTCCCAGGACTGGGTCGTTCCCAGGACTGGGTCCCACCCACGGTGCCACCCACGACTACGTCATACCCAGGATCCGACGGGTTCACTCGCCGTGCCGCACAAGGTCCGGCCCCTCGACCGGTGGTGCCCCCCACCGATCCATGGTCGCCGGCTCCGTGTAAACACATAAGGCGTGTCCGCGGAAGCCACCCATCCCAGCCCCTTCGATGCAGCGTTCGATCGCGATATCGGGCTCACCTACACCGAGACGTCACCGGATGGTGTGATGGCGCAGTTGGCGGTGACCCCCAAGCTGCACCAGCCGATGGGCCTCGTCCACGGCGGGGTGTGGTGTGCGATGGTCGAGTCGATGGCGAGCGTATCGGCCTATCTGTGGCTCACCGAGAACGGCGGCGGGAATGTCGTCGGGGTCAACAACAACACCGATTTCCTTCGGGCGATCACCGAGGGCACCGCCTACGGAGTGTCCGAGCCGGTGCATCGGGGCCGTCGCCAGCAGTTGTGGTTGGTCAGCATTCGCGACGCCGGTGAGCGGCTGATCGCCCGCGGGCAGGTGCGGCTGCAGAACCTCGACGCCCCGGCCTGAGCAGCTGTCAGTGCCGGCCGGCCAACTGCAGTACCAGCTGCGCTCCGCCCAGTGGGCCGGTGCCCAACGACGCCGTTCCGCCATGTAATTCGGCCTGCTGGGCGACTACCGCCAAGCCCAGACCGGAGCCCGAACGGGAGGCCGTCGAGCCGCGGGAGAACCGCTCGAAGACTGCGGTGCGCTCCTCCTCGGGAACACCACCACCGTTATCGTCGATGACAACCCGCACTCCGTCTGATGAGCTGGTGACCGCCAGTCTGACCTCGGTGGCACCACCGTGTTTGACGGCGTTGGCGATGGCATTGTCGATGACCAGTCGCAGTCCCACCGGCAACCCCGTCATCAGAACCGCCGGCGAGGGGACCAGCGAGACCTGCAAATCGGGGTACGTGCGCTCGGCGTCATGGGCGGCACGGTCGAGCAATTCGGTCATATCGAATGGCACGAAATCATCGGCGGTGGTCAGTTCGCCCTGGGCCAGGCGTTCAAGCGCGGTCAGAGTGGCCTCGATGCGGCTCTGGGTTCGCACCGTGTCACCGATGACTTCGGCGCGCTGCTCATCACCGAGGTCGAGGGTGGAGAGCACTTCGAGGTTGGTGCGCATGGCGGTCAGAGGAGTGCGAAGCTCGTGGGAGGCGACTGCGGCGAAGTCCCTGGCCGATTCCAGTGCCGCCCTGGTCTTGGCCTGCTCGTCGCCGATGCGGGCCAGCATGCCCTCGACCGCGTCACCGATTTCCACCGCCTCCCGCACACCACGGACCTGGACCTCTTCGGGTTTCGACTGGGCGTTGATCGCGCGGGCCTGTTGGGCCAGTAACCGGAACGGGTCGATCATGATCAACGAGAAGAACCAGCCGACGACCACGGTGCCGATGATCACGCCACCGCAGATCAGCACGACCCGCCAATGCAGTTCGGAAATCCTGCGCTGAGTTTCGGCCACCGGTGCGCCCAGCGCGATGGTGGCACCGCCCACCATGAAGGTGCGCACTCGGTACTCCACCCCGTCGATGGTGGTGTTGGCGTAGCCGTTGGCGAGTTTCGGCAGGACGATGTCGGCGGGCACCGACATCGCCATTGAGCCGACCCGGACGGTACGCACCAGATTGCCGTCCGGGCTCGGGCTGTCCGGGGCGGGCGGACTGGACAGCAGTCCGCTGAAATCGCCCAGGCTGCTCACCGAATCCAGCCGGCTGTCCAGCTGGCTGTATTGATCGTTGGTGACGCCCACCCACACCCAGGTGCCAAGGGTGAGGACGAGGATGACGACCGCCAGGGCCGCGAAGATCACGATGGTCCGCAACGACAGCATCCGGGCGGGCAGCCGCTGTACGAGACGGTAAACGAGCTCGTCGGGCTTCAGCATCGGTCAGGACGCGCTGATCTCGGACTCCTCGGCCCGTTCGGCGATCTCCTCGAGTTGCTCGATGCGGGTGCGTGCGTAGGCCTGCTGTTCGGTGATGGTCAGCTGGCCGCGGTGGCTCCCGATGAAGGTGCCGATCCAGGACAGGGCGGTGGTCAAGCGCGCTTTGAATCCCACCAGGTAGATCAGGTGGAGGAACAACCAGGCCAGCCAGGCGATGAACCCACCGAACTCCAGCGGACCCACTTTCGCCACCGCGGAGTAACGCGACACGGTTGCCATCGAGCCCTTGTCGAAGTACTGGAACGGTTCGCGTGTTGCGGGATCGGCGCCCTTGAGTTCGGCCTTGATCAGCTTGGCCGCGTAGTGCGCGCCCTGGATGGCGCCCTGTGCCTGTCCGGGAACGCCGTCGACGGCGGCCATATCCCCGATGACGAAGACGTTCGGATGCCCCGGGACGGTCAGATCGGGTAGCACCCGGACCCTTCCGGCCCGATCGATCTCGGCGCCGGCCTGATCGGCGATGATCTTGCCCAGTGGGCTCGCCGACACCCCGGCGGACCAGACCTTGGTCTGGCACTCAATCCGCTGGGTGCTCCCATCCTGGTATTTGACGTTGATCCCGTTGCGGTCGACGTTGGTGACCATCGCACCGAGTTGGATCTCCACGCCGAGCTTCTCCAGTCGGGCGGCGGCTTTTTGGCCCAGCTTCGCTCCCATTGGGGGCAGCACGGCCGGCGCGGCATCGAGCAGGATGACCCGGGCCTTCGTGGAATCGATGTGGCGGAAGGAGCCTTTGAGGGTGTGGTCGGCGAGTTCGGCGATCTGACCCGCCATTTCCACGCCGGTCGGGCCGGCCCCCACCACGACGAAAGTCAGCAGCTTGGCCCGACGATCCGGGGCGCTGGACCGCTCAGCCTGTTCGAACGCACCCAGGATGCGGCCGCGCAACTCGAGCGCATCATCAATGGTCTTCATACCCGGTGCCCACTCGGCGAAGTGATCGTTGCCGAAATAGGACTGGCCCGCGCCCGCCGCGACGATCAGCGAGTCATAGGGGGTGCGGTAGGTGTGACCGAGAAGCACCGAGTCGATGGTTCGCCGCTCAAGGTCGATATCGGTGACCTCGCCGAGCAGCACCTGGCAGTTCTTGTTCTTGCGCAGGACGACCCGGGTCAGCGGAGCGATCTCGCCCTCGGAGATGATTCCGGTCGCCACCTGGTAGAGCAGTGGCTGGAACAAGTGGTGAGTGGTCTTGGCGATCATCTTGATATCGACATCGGCCCGCTTGAGCTTCTTCGCCGCGGTGAGGCCGCCGAACCCCGAGCCGATGATGACGACCTTGTGCCGGTCCGACGGAGTGGCGCCGGGATGGGACATCTTCGCTCCTGAGTTAGCCGCGTCGGAGAGGGTTCTCTCCGACGCTACTACGGTAGCGGTCAGTCCCGGTCAGGTCATGCGGTGAGCACCGCACGGAGGGCTTCGCCGAGTTCGGTGATCGAGCCCGGCGCGTACCCGGGCAGGTTGACGATCACCCCGTCGATGCCGATGTCAACCACATTCGTCCGCACCGCCTGGGCGATTCGTTCCGGACTCCCGACCAGAATCCGGTCGCGGTCACCACGCACCGGCAGATGAACATGCCGCACGCAACATACTCAGGCTGGACTGGCCCTACACACCGCAACAGCGGCGTAGAAGAAGCCGGTCGCTTCCAGCGGCCGGAGAAGTCACCACGAAGACGGCATCGAATCCGGGCGCCTCCGCCTCCCGCGCCTGAGCGAGAACAGTGGGAAACAACTCCGCAACAGGTGTGCCGTAGGAAAAGTTGGGGATTTGTAGGCCCAGTGGGATTGTCACCCTCCCGACGGTATCGCCAGCAAGACACGGGCGACCGCACACTTGCGTCACGCGGGTAACGCGGTAGGTTTTGCGCCATGACGCAGTCCTCACGACGCAACGGCCTCTGGACGGCCGTTGCTGTCACCGCGGTCGCGGGTGTCAGCGCTGTGACGATCGCCATGCCGAATGCGGCGCTGGCCGATCCGGAGCCGCCTCCGCCGCCCCCCGCCCCGGCCGCCCCCGCCGATCCCGCTGCGCCGCCCGCCCCCGCCGATCCCGCCCCGCCGCCGGCGGATCCCGCTGCGCCGCCGCCGGCCGACCCCGACGCGCCGCCGCCGGCTGAGCCCAATGCAGCGCCGGCGGATCCCGCTGCGCCGCCTCCGCCGCCTGACCCCGACGCGCCGCCGCCGGCGGATCCCGCTGCGCCGCCTCCGCCGCCAGACCCCAACGCGCCGCCGGCTGACCCCAACGCGCCGCCGGGACCGGAGGGTCCCGACGCGCCCCCGCCGGGGCCGGAACCCGGTCGGGTGGAAAATGCCGCCGGTGGTTTCAGCTATGTCCTGCCTGCCGGTTGGGAAGTTGCCGACGCCTCACGGCTCAGCTACGGCCAGGCTCTGCTACTGAAGGAGACCGGACCGGCGGTTTTGCCTGGTCAGGCCGCTCCGACCGCGAACGACACCAGCATTCTGCTGGGTCGGCTGGACCTTAAACTCTTCGCCGGAGCCGAGCCGGACAACAGTAAGGCCGCAGTCCGGCTGGCATCGGATATGGGTGAATTCTTCATGCCGTTCGCGGGCACCCGGATCAACCAGCAGACCAGCCCTTTGCAAGCCGGTGAGCTGCCCGGTTCCGCGTCGTCCTATGACGTGAAGTTCACTGACACGGCCAAACCGAACGGCCAGATCTGGGCGGGAGTCGTCGGCACCCCGGGAGAACAGCGCAGCCAGCCCGGCGACCGCTGGTTCGTGGTGTGGCTGGGAACATCAAAGGATCCCATCGACACCGCGGCCGCGACGGCCCTGACCGAGTCGATCAGGCCGTACAACCCGCCGCCGCCGCCCCCGGCGCCGGAGCCAGATCCCGATGCGCCGGCGATACCACCGCCACCGGGCAACCGGGTGGGCATTCCGATCCCGGTCGAGACGCCGGTCCCGGAGATGATGCCCGCGGGCTGAGCGGATCGCAGCCGGATCGTGTCGTGCCCGGCCGGTAGACCGTGACCGCAGCGGGGTACATAAGAAGTACGGCCAGTGGCCACACTGGTCGGAACCCCTGAGGAGGTCCGGATGAACAGTATCGCGGCAACCGAGCTACTGGCCCGGTCCAGCACGCTGACCAACGTCGGCTGGATCGGCTACATCATCATCGGTGCACTGGCGGGTTGGATTGCCGGGAAGGTCGTCAAGGGCGGCGGATCGGGCCTGCTGAGAAATATCGTGATCGGAGTGGCCGGGGCCCTCGTCGGAGGGTTCCTGCTGAGTTTTTTCGTCGACACCGCTGCCGGCGGCTGGTGGTTCACCCTGTTCACCGCGGTTCTCGGCTCGGTGATTCTGCTCTGGATCGCCGGGAAGGTTCGCCGCTGAGGGCGGGGCCGGCGCACCGGTCGGTCGCCGAGTTGACATGCGGTGACCTTGTGGACGGAACGGCGCGATGAGCGCCACGATGCGCGCCTGGCGGGTGCGACGCCCGGGTCCGGCCCGCTCCGGACCGATGGAATTCGACGGTTCCGCACTCGTGCCCGAGCCTGCCCCGGGGGAGTTGTTGGTGGCCGTCCGTGCCTGCGGGGTGTGCCGCACTGATCTGCACATCGCCGAAGGAGACCTTGCGGTGCACCGGCCCGGGGTGATCCCGGGCCATGAGGTGGTTGGCGAGGTGGCGGCCGCGGGGCCGGGCGTATCCGGTTTCGGGGTCGGCGACCGCATCGGCATCGCCTGGCTACGGCACACCTGCGGAACGTGCCGCTACTGCCGCCGGGCGGATGAGAACCTGTGCCCGGACTCTCGTTACACCGGCTGGGACGCCGACGGCGGGTACGCCGACTTCGCCACCGTTCCGGCGGATTTCGCCCATCGCCTGCCCGATGGGTATTCCGATGCCGAGTTGGCCCCACTGCTGTGCGCCGGAATCATCGGCTACCGGTCCCTCGAGCGAGCGGAATTGCCGCTCGGCGGCCGACTCGGGTTGTACGGCTTCGGTGGCAGCGCCCATATCACCGCTCAGGTTGCCCTGGCCCGGGGAGCGGAAGTGCACGTGATGACCAGGGGCGCGGACGCGCGCGAGCTGGCCCTGGCACTGGGAGCGGCCTCCGTGCAGGGCGCGGCCGACCCGCCGCCGGTGAAACTCGATTCGGCCATCCTGTTCGCGCCGGTCGGAGATTTGGTGTTGCCCGCATTGGCGGCGCTGGACCGGGGCGGCACCCTGGCGATCGCCGGTATCCACCTCAGCGATATTCCGCCGCTGAACTATCAGCGGCATCTGTTCGAGGAACGCCAGGTTCGCTCGGTAACCTCCAACACCCGCACTGACGCGCGGGAATTCCTGGACTTTGCCGGCCGGCACCGGATCGAGGTGCGCGCACCGCACTATCGGTTGGCCGAGGCCGACCGGGCGCTGATCGACCTGGCCGACGGCAGGGTCGCCGGGGCTGCTGTCCTGCTGCCTTGACCGCTCAGGTGGACAGGTGCCAGACCAGTGCCGCCGCCAGCGCGCCCAGCCCGTTCAACGACCAGTGCAGGGCGATCGGCGCTATCAGGCTCCCACTACGCCGCCGCAGCCAGGTGAAGACGAAACCCGCGGCGGCGGTGGCCAGCACCGCCCCGACGACGCCGGCGAGCATACCGAGGACACCGCCACCCAGAATCCGGGTGAATCCGACGTTACTGCTGGTCAGACCCAGCGAACTGGCGATATGCCACAGACCGAACAGCAGAGAGCCCGCGGCAGTGACACCACGCCACCCCCACGCGCGGTCCATGGCGCCGTGCAGCACCCCGCGGAATGCGAGTTCCTCCGGGATCACGGTCTGCAGCGGAATGATGATCATCGATGCCAGCAAGGCTCCGGAGATGGTGGCGTACCGGTCGTTGAGGAACATCGGCCGGGTCCACGGCAACAGCGCACCCACCGCGACGACAGCCAGGACCAACGCGACGGCGGCCAGGGCGTAACGAGCACCGGATCTCCAGTGCTCGCGGCCCAGCCCGAGCTCAGCCCACCCCAGCCCGCGGGCGCGGACCAGCAGTACGAGCCCCAACGCTGCGACGGGGACCATGAACACGCCGACCCAGGTCGCGGTGAAGTGCGCGATGACGTTGGTGATCGCCAGCACCATGATGACCACACCGATATCGACGTATACCCGCAGACGGTGCAGCGCAGCCAGTTGGGCCAGCAGCGGATGGGGGTGCGCGACCGCGGCGCTCTGATCACACATTGCCCCAACGATACGTGTCTCGACGGCACCCGACCGGCAGAGTGCTCAGCATCACCACCGGCGTGACATGCCCGGATTGCCGGGCCGCACATCCGGTCCGCCGAGCCCCGGTATCGGTTCGCAATGTCGGACGGCGGGGTGTCGACCGGGATATGGCGGGCCGACGTTAAGCTCGCGCCACACGCTAGGAGGCCCGGGATTTGAACGGATGTGACCGCGGCGAGCCACTGCTGAACTCCATGCGGGTCCTCGACCTGTGCGACGGCGACGCCGACGCCGTGACCCGCCTGCTCGCCGACCTGGGTGCCGACGTGCTCAAGATCGAACCGCCCGGTGGGGGACCGGCCCGGACGACGCCGCCGACCGTGGGCGGGGTAAGTGTCCCGTTCGCCCTGCACAATGCCAACAAGCGCACCGCAGTCCTCGATCCGGCCGACGAGACCGACCGGCGCCGGCTGCTCGAACTGGCTGCCGAAGCGGATGTCGTTGTCGACGACGGTGCGGCCCGCTCGGCCGGGTACGGCGTGACGTGCGCGGAACTGGCCGACCGGTTTCCACAATTGGTGACGATGACGGTTACCGACTTCGGTGTCCGGGGGCCGCGCGCCGGCTGGCGGGCCACCGATCCGGTGCTGTACGCGATGTCGACCGCGCTGTCGCGGTCCGGGCCGATGACGGGCACCCCGGTGTTGCCGCCGGATGGAATCGCCTCGGCAACCGCTGCCGTTCAGGCGGCCTGGGCGGTGCTCGTGGCGTACTTCAACCGACTGCGCTGCGGCGTGGGTGATTTCATCGACTTCGCCCGATTCGACGCAGTTGTTCTCGCCCTGGACGCGCCGTTCGGCACCCAGGGGCAGGCGGCGTCGATCGTCAAGGGTCGCGAACGGTGGCGAGGCCGGCCGAAGAACCAGGACCTCTACCCGATCTTTCCGTGCCGTGACGGTTATGTGCGGATCTGCGTGCTGTCACCCCGCCAATGGCACGGTATGCGGGCGTGGCTGGGGGAGCCCGCCGAGTTCTCCGATCCCCGTTTCGACACCATTGCCGCTCGGGTACAGGCCTTCGGCCAACTCGGCAGCCTGATCGCCGCACTCTTCGCCGATCAGACGATGGACCAACTGGTAGCCGAGGGACAGTCGCACGGTGTTCCTCTCGCGGCGGTGCTGACACCATCGGCGGCTCTGGAGTCCGAGCATCTCGATACGGTCGGGGCGTTGGCCGAGGCCGAGCTCGCCCCCGGTGTGACTGCAAGCGTGCCCGCGGGCTACTGGGTGGTCGACGGTCACCGCACCGGTTTCCGCGCCCCCGCACCGGCAGCGGGCAGCAGCGAGCCGCGTTGGCAGCTGCCCCGGTACACCCCGAAGGCCACCGGTCCGGTGGGCGGTCGGCCCTTGGACGGTATCCGGGTGCTTGATCTCGGCATCATCGTCGCAGGTGGCGAGCTAAGCCGACTATTCGGTGACCTCGGCGCCGAGGTCATCAAGGTTGAGAGCGCGGCCTACCCGGACGGACTCCGGCAGAAGCGCGAGGGCCAGGCCATCAGTGAGCCCTTTGTCCGCGCACACCGCAACCATCTGGGTCTGGGACTGGAGCTCCGCACTCCGGAAGGGGCCGCACTCTTCGAACAGCTGGTCTCGGCATCGGATGCGGTATTCGCCAATTTCAAGCCGGGAACCCTTCCGGCGCTTGGCTTTCCCTATCAACGCCTCCGGGACCTCAACCCCCGGCTGGTGCTCGCTGAGAGCAGTGCGTTCGGAGACACCGGTCCGTGGAGCGGGCGTATGGGGTACGGGCCCCTGGTTCGTGCCGCCACCGGGGTTACGCGGCTGTGGACATCGCAGGAGCAGCCCGTTGCCAATGCCCGGCACCCGTTCTACGACGCCACGACGATCTTTCCCGACCATGTCGTGGGCCGGATCAGCGCGATCGGCGCGCTGGCCGCACTGATCCGATGCCGCCGTACCGGGATCGGTGCCCGCATCCACGTCTCGCAGACCGAGGCCGTCATCAACCAACTCGCCACCCGCTACGTGATGCTGGCCGCGCCGGCCCGGCATGCCGCCGTCGTCGTCGAGGATCAGCGGGTTCACCTGGTGCTGCCCTGTGACGGAGATGACGAGTGGTGCGTGATGTCGTTGACCTCGCAGCGGGACCGTAGCGTCGTGGCGGCGGTGATCGGCGCGGGGGAGCGCACCGATCTGATCCCGGCCCTGTCGCGGTGGGTGCGGGACCGGAGCCCCGTCGAGGTGGCCGAACGGTTACAGGCTGCCGGTATCGCCGCCGGTCCGATGAACCGTGCCGACGATGTGCTCGAGGATCCGCAGCTGCGGTACCGTGACGTCCTGGTCGAGATGACCCACCCGTGTTTCGACGTGCCCCTGCCCAGCGAGGCCGGCCCGGCACCGTACCGGAACATCCCGCCGGCCCCACTTCGGCCGGCCCCACTGCCTGGCGCCGACACTCGTTTGATCTGCAGGGACCTGCTCGCCATGGATACCGGCGAGATCGACCGGCTGATCGCCGCCGGCGTGCTGTTCGTTCCGGCGCACTCGGATCACGATTCGAACACCCGCCCACCGTTACCCGCCCGCAGCAACGGAGTGCCGCCATGACCGTCAAGACCCCCCCGAAGCTGTTCATCGACGGCGAGTTTCGCGCGGCCGGTAAGGCCGAACCGGTGCTGGAGGCGGCCACCGGTGAACTCCTCGGTGATGGAGCCAGCGCCACCGAGGCGGATATCGACGCCGCGGTCGCCGCGGCGCGGGCGGCTCTGCCCGAATGGAGCGCGGCGTCCCCGGACCACCGGGCAGGTGTGCTGAGGGCGTTCGCTGCCGCCCTGCACCAGCGAGCCGCGAGCACCAGCGAGTTGGTATCCCGCGAGAACGGTATGCCGATGGCGCTGTCCGGCAGCGCCAACGGGCTCTTCCCGGCGGCGCTTCTCGGTTATTACGCCACGCTCATCACCGCGACCCCGATAGAGGAAGTCCGTTCCAGCGCCGCCGGCCACACCATAGTGCGCAGGGAACCGGTTGGGGTCGTCGGTGCGATTGTGCCGTGGAACTACCCGCAGGCGCTGGCGGCCTTCAAGTTCGCGCCGGCGCTGGCCGCGGGGTGCACTGTCGTGCTCAAGGCTTCACCCGAGACTGCCTTGGACGCATTGATTTTCGCCGAAGCCGCCGAGCAGGCCGGAATTCCGGCTGGGGTGTTCAATGTGGTTCCGGGCGCCGCCCCGGCGGGGGCGCATCTGGTGTCCCACCCGGGTGTGGACAAGGTGAGCTTCACCGGTTCCACGGTTGTCGGACGCATCATCGGCGAGGTCTGCGGCCGGTTGCTGCGGCCGGTGACTCTGGAACTCGGCGGGAAATCCGCGGCGATCATCCTCGACGACGCCGATCTGGACGCAACGATGCGGGGGCTGCGGTCGGTCTCCTTCATCAATAACGGCCAAACTTGCTTCCTGGGCTCCCGGATTCTGGCACCACGGTCCCGGTACGCCGAGGTCGTGGAAGCACTCGCCGATCTGGTCAACGGTATGACCGTCGGTAATCCTCTGGACGCGACCACCGATATCGGTCCGGTGGTCAGCGCCCGGCAGCGCGACCGGGTGCTCGGCTACGTCGAGAGCGGGAGAAAAAGTGGCGCGAAACTGGTTGTCGGGGGCGGGGTCCCGGCCAATCAGCCGCGCGGCTGGTTTGTCGCACCGACGGTGTTCGCCGATGTCGACAACTCCGATGCGATCGCCCAGGAGGAGATCTTCGGTCCGGTGTTGGCGGTCATTCCCTACGACAGCGACCAGCATGCCGTCGCCCTGGCCAATGACAGCGAATTCGGTCTGGCGGGCACCGTGTGGTCTACCGATGTGGCGCGCGCGACGGAGGTGGCCCGCGAGGTCAGGACCGGAACGGTGGGTATCAACGCCTATCAGCTGGACATGGGCGCACCGTTCGGCGGCGTCAAGGCCAGCGGGATCGGTCGTGAGCTCGGCCCGGAAGGCCTCGACGAATTCTTCACGTTGAAGTCGATCTACCGGACCGGGCCGGCCGGCGGTTAGCCGCCACAGGATCCCATCGTGGTTCCGCCCGCTGATCCCGGACGCCGGGCGCTGCTGCCCAGCGGACACGGCCGGGGTGCTGGATAACCCCCGCCTCCCGCGCCGAAGCTGGACGGAAGACCGGGATCTCCCCGATGGAGGCTTACCGAACGGCGATTCGCCGGTGTTAGGTTGACACCTGTCAAAGAGAGGGGCAGTTCATGAGCCTGGACCCGCGCACACCGGTGATCGTCGGTGTCGGTCAGGTCAACCAACATGAGGAGTCGCCCGAGGTCGAGCCCGTCGACCTGATGGCATCGGCCGCACGGCGGGCCGGCGATCCCCGGGTGCTGCAGGCCGTCGATTCCATTCGGGTGGTCAACCTCTTGTCTTGGCGGTATCGCGATCCGGGCCTGCTGCTCGGTGACCGGATCGGTTCCCCGGACGCAGCCACTCGCTATACCGGGATCGGTGGTAACACCCCGCAGTCGCTCGTCAACCAGAGCTGCCTGGATATTCAGCGCGGCCGTGCGGACTGCGTGTTACTGGCCGGCGCCGAGACTTGGCGAACTCGGATGCGTTTGCGGGCCAAAGGGATACGCCCGAACTGGACCCGCCAGGACGAGGCGGTGCCGGTTCCGCCCGGCGGCGAGGGCAGCGTACCGATGTCGGGTCCCGGAGAGGACCGTATCGGATTGGACCGACCGTCATTCGTCTACCCGATATTCGAACAAGCCCTGCGGATCGCCGAATCGCTGTCCATCGACGATCATCGACACACGATCGCGCGGTTGTGGGCGCAGTTCTGCGCCGTGGCGGCGGGCAACCCGAACGCGTGGACCCGGGAGGCGTTGTCAGCCGGCGAAATCGGGTGGCCCGGGCCGGGAAACCGAATGATCAGTTGGCCCTACCCAAAGCTGATGAACTCCAACAATATGGTCGATCAGGCCGCCGCCGTCGTGCTGTGTTCGGTGGAAAAAGCGATATCGCTGCAGATACCCCGCGACACATGGGTCTTCCCGCACAGCGGTACCGATTCCCACGACACCTATGTCATCGCCGAACGTGATGAGCTGCACCGGAGTCCGGCGATCCGGATCGGGGCATCCCGGGCGCTGGAACTCGCCGGGGTCGGTGTCGACGACCTTGCCTTCGTTGACGTTTACTCGTGCTTCCCTTCCGCGGTTCAGGTGGCTGCTAATGAGATCGGATTGCCGGTGAGTGACCCCGCGCGGCCGCTCACCGTCACCGGCGGGCTGACCTTCGCCGGTGGGCCGTGGAACAACTATGTGATGCACTCGATCGCAACGATGGTTGAGCGGCTGCGCGAAACCCCGGGCGCTCCAGGGCTCGTCACCGCCAACGGTGGATATCTCACCAAGCACAGCTTCGGTGTCTACAGTTCGCAACCACCGCCGGAGAACTTCCGCTGGGAGGACGTCCAGGGAGTCGTCGACCGGGAGCCCACCCGGACGGCTCATGTGCAGTGGGAGGGGGTGGGCACCGTCGAGTCGTGGACCACACCCTATGACCGAGAGGGCAATCCGGAGAGGGTCTTCCTCGCGGTTCGCACACCCGACGGGTCCCGCACGATGGCCCTCGTCGAGGACCGCGATCAGGCGGAGTGCACCGTGACCGAGGATATCGCCGGAGTGTCGGTACGGGTCCACGCCGACGGCCGGGCCGATCTCGGGATATGACAGCAGGCCTGCCGCCCGCGGGGGCGACAGGCCTGCTGGTTAACGGATGCTCAGGCGCCGGATGGGGTAGCGCCGAGGACCCGTTGCATATCGGGGATCATCGCCTGGAGTTGCGATCCCCAGTATCCCCAGCTGTGGGTGCCGTTGGCCGGGAAATTGAACACACCGTTACGGCCGCCCGCGGCCAGATAGTTGTCCATGAAGGTCTTGTTGGTGCGCAACGTGAAACCTTCGAGGAACTGCGCGGCCATCAGGTTTCCGCCGCCACCGGAAGTGTCGAGTTCCGATGGTGTGCCGGTTCCGCAGTAAATCCAGATCCGGGTGTTGTTGGCGACCAGTTGGTTGATGTTGATCATCGGGTCGTTCCGCCGCCACGCCGGATCCGAGGACGGGCCCCACATGCTCTGCGCGTTGAACCCGCCGGCGTCGTTCATCGCCAGGCCGATCAGCATCGGCCACCAACCTTCGGAGGGGTTCAGGAATCCCGACAGCGATGCGGCATAGGTGTACTTTTGCGGATAGTAGATCGCGTAGGTCAGCGCTGAGCTGCCCGCCATCGAAATGCCCACCACCGCATTGCCATTCGGGTCAATACCGTGATTAGCCTGCAGATAGGCCGGCAATTCCTGGTTCATGAACGTTTCCCATTTGTAGGTGTAGTTCTGACCGTTGCCCTGCGATGGCTGGTACCAGTCGGTGTAGAAGCTGGACTGCCCGCCCACCGGCATCACCGCGGACAGGCCGGAGTCCAGGAACCACTCGAAGGCGGGGGTGTTGATATCCCAGCCACTGTAGTCATCCTGGGCGCGCAGACCGTCCATCAGGAAGACCGCATGCGGGCCGCCGCCCTGGAACTGGATCCGGATATCGCGGCCCATCGCGGCCGAGGGCACATCCAGGTACTCCACCGGCAGACCGGGCCGGGAGAATGCCGACGCGGTTGCCGAACCACCGGCGGTCCCGATCAGGCCGGGCAGACAGGCGGCGGCGGCGACGGCTGCGGCCGTACGGCGCAACCACTTACCTCGCAACGTCTCGACCAATTTCATGACGACTCCCATCACCTTCCGTACGTGTACGCCAGCTTCATTGCTGTTCGTCGGTAGTCAAACACCGAGGTGATGCGCCGGCGGGCACGCGACGCGGTGCGCCAAGTCGCAGTTGGGAAACGATCAGGTCACGTGTCGAGGGACATGCGATGCAGCGCTAACCAGTCGCGGTGTCCGGGGCTGGTGCTTCGCCGGCTGCAGCCGCCTGTGCATGCGATCGCCGCTCGTCAATTGCGCGACTGAGGTCCTGTAGCAACTCCGGTCGGCGAAACACGAACGACTCCAACGCATCCCGGTCGATCTGCAGCGCAGTGACCTCACCTACGGCATATGCGCTGGCGTTGACCGGTTCGCGGATCAGCGCGGTCTGGCCGATGAAGTCGCCCTCGGCCAAGGTGGTCACGGGGATGCTCCCGCCGTCCGGGCCGGTCACCATAACCCGTACCCGGCCCGCAATCAGGAACGAGATACGGTCTGGAACCTCGCCGAAGTTCTGCACTTTCTCACTGTCGCCGTAGCGAACGAGCTTCACCTTCGGCAGCAGCACCTCCATATCGCTGCTGCTGGCATGCAGCATGGGTGCGATCTTCCGGAGTGCCTCGACACATCGTGCGTCGGTTGAAAAACCGTCATCGACACCGTCGAGATGAAGCCCGGCGCGACGGCTTGCGTACCAGAGCCAGCGCTGGAAGGTGGACCTTGCAGAGACATCGTCGGAAGGCGACCGGATCGGGATGGTGACGGTGTAGTCGGTGCTGGTACTCGCATTGACCACGGGACTGCCGTCCGGGTGTAAGTGCGGAAGATTGGCGGCTACCGAGTTGAGCAGCGCACAGACCGAGTCGGGGGCATCGGTTCCAGCGAACTTCGTGGTGACGGTGATGGTGTACTCACCGGGCGGCCGGCTGAGGTTGGCGAATGCTTGGCCGGCCAGCACTGAGTTGGGGATGATTTCCAGGCCACTGCCGGTATTGATATGTGTTGCACGCCAGTTTACTTCGACGACCTGGCCTCGCGCGGCGGTGGTCTTGACCCAGTCACCGAGTTGGAAGGGCTGCTCGAAGAGCAGTAGCAGGCCGGAGATGATTTGGCCCACCGAGTTCTGCAACGTGAGGCCGAGCACGATGGAACTGACGCCGAGCGCGGTGAACAGACCGCCGACGTTGGCGCCCCACACGTAGGCGAAGATGATCGCGACACCCACGGCGATGATCGCGAACCGCGCCACATCGATGAAGATCGACGGCATCCGGCGCCGCCAGCTGCCGGCCGGCGCGCCCTGGAAGACGGTGGCGCTCACCCCGGACAGCACCATGGCCAGAACGCAGACACCCAGGACCGTCGTCAGGATTCGGACGCCGGTGGTTTCTAGGTTGATGTCGGTGGTCTCGACCAGCAGCAGCAGCAGCGCACCCAGGGGCACGATGACGCTGCGCAGCAGGCCGACCGGTTTGGCCAGGAAACTGCCCCGTCGCTTGAGGGTGTGCTGCAGCTCGGTGAGCAGGACAAGAGTGGTCGGAAGGCCGATCGCGATGATCACCGACCAGTAGAACCACGGCGCTGTCAGAACACTCACCGCCGGCCCTCCTCCAGCACCCAGGTCGGGGTCTGTTGGTCGCCGATGGTGATGGTCTCGCCCGCGGTGTACTGCCGGGCGTCACGGGTCGCCTCGTAAACCTTCTGGCTGACGTAGATACCCGGCTGCGGCGACCCCCGCCGCATTGTGGAGGCCAATTGGACGGCCCCACCCCACAGGTCGTACACCATCCCCGCACGGCCGACCAGTCCGGCGGTGACGCTGCCGGTATCGATACCCGCCCGTAGGCTGATGTTACGGCCGGTCTCTGCGTTGAAGCGGTCGATGATGGTCTGCATGTCGAGGGCGAATGCGACGGTGCGGTGGATATTGTCCAGTCGCGGCACGGTCAGGCCGCAGCTTGCCAGGTATCCGTTGTGGGTGTTGCGGATCCGCTCGACCCCGTGAGTCTCGGCCGCAGCGTCGAACTGGCGCACGAGTTTGTTGATGATGCCCAACGATTCCTCGGGGCCGAGATCGTTGGACAGCTCGTCCAAGCCGATCAGGTCGGCGAACATGACCGTGACGTCATTGTGCGCCGTGGCGATGGTGTCCTCGCCGTCGCGGTACCGGTCGACCACCGGTTGGGGCATCATCGACAGCATCAGCCGGTCGTTCTCCTGACGCTGCTCGGTGAGCAACTGGTCCTTGATCGCCAGTGTGCGGCTCATCTCGTTGAAGGCGAACGTCAGATCGCCAAACTCGTCGCCGGAGTTCACCGGCAGCGACACGTTGTAGTCACCGGTGCTGATCTGCTGGACACCTTCCTCCAGTCGCTTGATCGGGCGGACGAATAATTTCGCCCACACCATGGCCGCGAGGCACGTCAGGACGATGATCAGCGCGGTCGACCGAACCAGGTTCTCGGTGAACCTGCGTTCGGGGGCGAAGGCCTCCTCGGCGTTGATCGAGGTGACGATGACCCAGTCCAAGTTGTTGAGATTCAGCGGCGCATAGGCCTGCAGAGCCCGGCGGCCCAGGTAGTCGGTTGCGATGAGGGTCCCGGTCTGGCCGCGCCGCGCGGCGTCGGAGGCCTTGGTGCCGACCGGCTGTATCAGCACGGTGGTGCGCTGTCTGATAGCGCGGTCGGCGACTTCGGCAGGTGTCCCCGCGGCGACAACATCACGCCGATAGGCCTCTTCGTCGGTGAGGAACAGCCTGGAATCCGAGCGCATGAGGTCGTCGTCGCCGACCAGGTAGGTCTCCCCGGTACGTCCCATACCGGCCTGCTGCCAGTCGCCGTTATCGGTGACCAGCGCGGTGATGTTGGCGGCCGGGTACTCCAGTGCCAGGACGCCGGCGGCGCGGCCCGGCGGGCCAACGGGCACCACCATCCATGCCGTGGGTTGACCGGAGGGCAAATACTCGGCGAAGTCGGTGATGGCGACGTAGCCGCTGTCGTTGGTATCCATCGCGCCGCGGAACGCTTCGGGCAGGCTGCCCTCGCCGCGATACGGCCCGGTGAGCACATTGGTCCCGAGTTCGACGCCTTTGCGGGCGGTGTAGACGATATCGCCCTCGGCGTTGATCAGGAACGCGTCCCGGAACGCCATTCGCATGATGAGCTGCCGGAAGTAGCCGTTGTAGCGGATGTTGGCCTCAGTCCATTCACTACCGTCACCGGCGTCGTCGACCTGTATCGCCTTCTCGCGATCGGGGAACGGGACAGTGAAAGTGGCCTGCAGGTAGCGTGCGGCCTCTGATTCGGGCAGCAACGCGCTGACATCGAGGTTCGCGTCCTCCGGGTCGGCGAACCGGCGGTTGTAGAAATCGACAATCATCTCCTCTTGTTCGGGAGTGATGGTCTCATCGGCAAGGTCGTCGAAGCCCGCGTCGAAGGCCCGTAGCGCTCCGGTGACGGTCTCGTCCCGGGAGAACATCACGAGCGCACTGGACGTGTCCTTCATGCCGATCTCGAGCACCTGGGCCTGCGCCTGGCGGATCACGGTGAGCCGCTCGAACACTTCGGCGCGCAGCGAACTGCGGCCAGACTGAAACCCGATGCCACCGGCGACTGCGATGGCCAGGATGGTCATCGAGAGCATCATCAGCATCAGCTTGGACTGGATGCTCACCCGCTCCAGCAGACTGCGCTTGGCCCGGCGTCGCCGCAGGCGCTCGGCAAGAGCGGACCGCGTCTCCGGCGCTGCGGCGTCTTCGGCTTCATCGGGCGTTGCCGACATCAAGGTCCTTTCGGTTGGCCTCCGCGAGGGTAACTCGTCGGCGGTCGCGGACTCCGGAGATCGGCGGTGCTGCGCCGGCTCATCGAAACTGCCGCCCGCCGCAGAATTCAGCGGCCGGCGAGGATCAGCCAGCCATGCGGTGCGACCACCGTTGTGCTGACCACCTGCCGCCGCGGAGCCTGCGAACCGGCGATGATCTCCGCCGGCCGACCGGAAAGATGCTCTACCGGCAACGCCATCGGAGTGTCATCGATGTTGAGTGCGACGATCAGCGCCTCGTCGCCGTTACGGGCCATGAACGTATACCCGCGGTTGTCGAGATGCAGTGTCGTACTCCGCGCCTCGTGCAGCCAGGAGTGGCGGCGACGCAGCCCGATCAGGTGGCGGTGCAGGGCCAGGGTGTCGCCGGTGGGGCGGTCGAGACTTGTCGGCGGGGAGGTGAATTCCGGGCGCACGGCGTCGTCTCCGCCCACCCGTTCTTCTTTGACGCCCCGATAGCCCAGCTCATCCCCGGCGTAGACGGTGGGGACCCCGCCGAGGGTGAACAGCAGAACCAGGGCGTGGCCGATATGGTCGGCGCGCTTCAGCGTGCTGGCGATCCGGGTGACATCGTGGTTGCCGACGAAGGTTTGGGGCGCGAAAGTGTCCAGAAATCCGTTGTGGCGCTGCAGCGCCCAGTCCAGTTCGTGGAAATTGCGGTCGTTCAGGCTGCTCCAGATGGCCTTCCACAGCTCGTACTGGGTCACCGAGTCCACGCCGGAACGCTCGACGAATGTGCGGTAGTCACCGTGGATGACCTCGGCAACCAACCAGCAGTCCGGTGCGGCCCGCCGGACCCGGGGGAGTACCTGTGCCCAGAACGACTCCGGGACCGCGTAGGCGGCGTCGAGGCGCCAACCATCGGCACCACGCCCGAGCCAATGGGTCATCACATCCACGGTGTAGTCGACGACGGCCGGGTTGTGGTGGTTCAGGGTGATCAGGTCAGCATGGCCTTCGAAGGTCTGCATCCTCCCGGTCCGCCCACGAAACCACGTCGAGGCTTCCGGTCCGTTGCCGTTGCCGTTGACCGCCTCCCGATACCGTGGGAAGTCGATGCCGACGTGGTTGAACACCCCGTCGAGAAGTATCCGAAGGCCGCGCCGGTGCGCCTCATCGACAAGGAGGTCGAAATCGGTATCATCACCTAGACGGGGGTCGATCCGGTAGTGGTCGGTGGTGTCATAGCCATGGGTGCGTGAGGCGAAGACCGGCCCGAGTGCGATCCCGGATACCCCCAACTCGATGGCGTGGTCCAGCCAGTCGACCAGCCGGATCAGCCGATGCTCAGCGGGTGACGGCGGATCGGCGGCCGGAAAAGCGCCGACGAATCCCAGCGGGTAAACCTGCCACCAGATCGCGTGGCGTACCCAGTCCGGCATGAGCTCAGGTTAGACGTGAGGGTTAGATACAAGGGTGCTGGAGTTCACTGCCGAGGACTGGTCGGCTGAGGACATCAGCCGGTTGCGCGGCATCTATCAGCCGCTTGCGGAATCGGTGCGCGAGCTGATCGACGCGACCATTCGCACCGAGGCCGACGCCGACACGGTCGCCGAGGTGGTACGGGTTGTCGATGCGGCTGTCGCCCGACTTCGGGAACGTCAGATCGACGGTTCGTTCGGCGTGCGCGAGACGACATCGGGGGAGAGCCTCGGGTGGGGTAACGCCGTCATCGGCATCCGCAACGCGCTGGCTCCTCCGGTGGTCACCCGGCGCGACGAATCCGGCCGGGTGTGGGCAGAGTTCCACTTGGGCGCCGCCTATGAGGGCCCGCCGGGCCACGTTCACGGCGGGGTGTCTGCGCTGATTCTCGACCACCTGCTCGGGGAAGCCGCCAGTCCGGACGGCAAGCCACGGTTCACCGGGAGCATCACGATCCGCTACCGGCGGGCGACCCGGCTGGGGCCGCTGCGGGTCGAGGCGATTCGCGCCCGAACCGAGGGCGTCAAAACCTATTGCACAGGTCACATCGCTGACGCCGAGGGGTTGACTGTCGAGGCTGAGGGTGTCTTCATCACTCCGCGTTGGATGCGGGAATGAGCTGGACTGGAGCAAATCTTGGAGAAGATCATCGTCGTGTTGCGCAGGACGGCGGCCGACGCCGAGTGGTGCGACCGACTCTGTGGTCCGGTGGCTGCCGAATTGCTCGGCCTCGGCCTGCCGGGGGTCACCGTCAACGTGCGAGACGCTCCGGTACGTGATTCGTTGATGACGCTGACCACCCTCGATCCGCCGGTACAGGCTTTGGCCAGCCTGTGGACCGAGAACCACACCGGGAAAGTCGTTCCCTCGGCCCTCGAAGTGCTGCGCCGGGAGGCCCCCGGCGCGGCCGCCTACCTCGTCACCGAGTCGGTGCCGCTGCCGCCACCGGTGTCACCGCCGGGAGATCGATCCCCGGGTCTGGCCAATATCGCCCTGTTGCGCCGACCGGCGGCGATGGACGAGACGACCTGGCTGACCCGCTGGCAGCGCGACCACACCCCGGTGGCGATCGACACCCAGTCGACATTCGGCTACATCCAGAACTATGTGGTGCGGTCGCTGACCCCCGATGCGCCGCCGGTGTCGGCGATCGTGGAGGAACTCTTCCCGATCGAGGCCGTGCGCAGCCTGCACGCATTCTTCGGCGCGGCCGATGACGCCGACCTGGCCGACCGGATGGGCCGGATGATCGCCAGCACGGCCGCGTTCGGGGCCAACGAGAACATCGATACGGTGCCCACCGGGCGGTATGTGTTCCGGAGTCCATTCCGCGACACCTAGGCTGTCGCAGGTGACGCTGCTCATCGCCGACGACAACCGCATCCGCACCCTGACCCTCAACCGTCCGGATGTTCTCAACGCTTTCAACGAGGCGCTCTACGACGCCACTGCCGAAGCGTTGAACGCCGCCGCCGATGACGCCGATGTGGCCGTCGTGGTGATCACCGGTGCGGGCCGGGCTTTCAGCGCGGGCCAGGACCTCGCCGAGATGCAGGCCCGCATCACCGACCCGGCGTTCGTATCCGGTGAACACGGGTTTCCGGGGCTCATCGACGCGCTGAGTCGATTTCCCAAACCTCTGCTCTGCGCCATCAACGGGATCGGCCTGGGTCTCGGAGCCACCATTATCGGCTTCGCCGACTTGGCCTTCATGGCCACCACGGCCCGGCTGAAATGCCCTTTCACCAGCCTGGGAGTGGCGCCGGAGGCGGCGTCGTCCTATCTGCTACCGCAGCTCATCGGACGGCAGAACGCCGCGTGGCTGCTGATGTCTTCGGAGTGGGTCGATGCCGCCGAGGCGCTCCGGATGGGTTTGGTGTGGAGGGTGTGCCAGCCCGACGAGCTGGACGCAGAAGTCAGGCGGCACGCCGAAACGCTGGCAGGCAAACCGATTTCAAGTCTGGTCGCCGTCAAACAGAGCATCGCCGAGCCGACCCGCGCCGGGATATCGGCGGCACGGGCTTGTGAGGATGCCTATTTCGCCGACCTGATGGGCGCCCAGGCCAACGCCGACGCGCTGGCCGAGTTCAACCGGCTCGGCTGACGGCCCAGGCGGATGACTGCTCGGCGCGGGCCGCGTCGACAATGACTTTGACATTACGCAGACACCGACCGCAGTCCAGTCCTGCGCCGCAGGCACTGGCAACCTGCTTGGATGTCGAGGCGCCGCGCGCGATCGCGTCGCTGACCATCTTGCAGGTGGCGCCGGCGCACAGGCACACGTACATCCGCAACCTTTCGACCGAGGTTAATGTAGGTCAGTCTAACCTTACTAAGGTTATCCTGCCATGGCTATTGGCCTCACGCTACAGTGGAGCCCGGACCCGAACGAGGAGCGGATATGCAGGGTGACCCCGATGTGCTTCGCCTGCTCAATGAGCAGCTGACCAGCGAACTGACCGCGATCAACCAGTACTTTCTGCACTCCAAGATGCAGGAGAGCTGGGGATTTACCGAACTGGCCAAGCACACTCGGGCCGAGTCAATCGAGGAGATGGTTCACGCGGAGCGGATCACCGACCGCATCCTGCTGCTCGATGGCCTGCCCAACTATCAGCGCATCGGATCGCTGCGGATCGGGCAAACGCTACGTGAGCAGTTCGTCAGCGATCTGGCGATCGAGCATGAAGTGATGGCGCGGTTGAAGCCCGGTATCGCCATGTGCCGGGACAAGCAGGATTCCACCAGCGCAATCCTGTTCGAGGAGATACTGGCGGATGAGGAAAAGCACATCGACTACCTCGAAACCCAACTTCAGCTGATGGACAAGCTCGGCGAGGAGCTGTACTGCGCGCAGTGCGTATCGCGGCCTCCGGCCTGAGGCGTATCGCGGCCTCCGGCCTGAGGCTCCCACAGATGTGGCAATTACCGTCGGTGTGGCAATTACCATCGGTGCATGAGCCGAATCGGAGACTTCGCTGACGACGACGTAGCGGGGTGGATTGCGCTGTCACCGGACATCGGTGCCGCCATGGCTGCCTTCAGCGCCGCGGTCTACAACCGCAATCGGCTGCCCATCCGGGTCCGGGAGGTCGCCCGCGTCGTAATGGCCCACGACAACGAATGTGCGGTCTGTATCAACACGCGCGACGCCGACGGCCCCGCCGCCGGGGTGGATGAAGACCTCTATGCCCACGCGGCCCAGTGGCGCACCTGGCCGGGATACTCCGAGCAGGAGCGCACGGCCGCGGAGTTCGCCCATCGATTCGCCACCGGGCACACCGCCCTCCGTGATGACGAAGAGTTCTGGAGACGCTGCCGGGATCACTTCGACGACGAGCTGCTGACCGACCTGACCCTGTCCTGCGCGATGTGGCTGGGTATGGGTCGAACGCTGCGGACCCTCGATATCGGACAGGCGTGTGCCATCACGTTGCCGAGCCGGGCTTGACCATGGTGACGGAGGCACCGGCCGGCGGCATCGTCATCGGGACCATCGTCAACCCGGCCGGTCTGACCCTGGCCAAGGTGGTGTCCGCCGATACCTTGGGCCGGTTCGCCGACCCCGGGTTGGGCGCCAGCCCGACCTGGCACGGCTTCGTGCCCGACCGCAGCGGTATCGCTTTCACCGACGCGATCAGCGTGGTGGGCGACGAGCGGGTACGTATCGATCGGCACGCGATGCGCACCATCGACGACGGCCTGGCATGGGCTCCGGGTCAGTTCTTCGACCAGGACGGCAATCCGGTTGCGGCATGCACCCGGGGAACGCTCGGGCGCATTGAATCCCGTCTGGAGCAGGAGGGCTTGCGCGCCCTGATCGGACATGAGATCGAGTTCCTGCTGGTCGATCCCGCCGGCGACCCGCTGCCCGGACAGCTGTGGGCCCAGTACGGGATGGCCGGTGTGCTCGAACACGAGGCTTTTGTCCGGGATGTCATGGCCGCGATGGCTGCTGCCGGCGTGGTCATCGAGCAGTTCCATCCGGAGTACGGGGTCAACCAGTTCGAGATGTCACTGGCGCCTGCCTCACCGGTGGCGGCCGCGGATCAACTGTTGTTGGCCAGGATCTTGGTCAGCCGGGCGGCGCGCAAGCACGGCATGCGGGTCAGCCTGTCACCGGTGCCGTTCGCTGGAAGCGTGGGTTCCGGAGCTCACCAACATGTTTCGTTGCTCAGGGAGCGCACCCCGCTGTTTTCCGGGGGGCACGGCCCGCATGGACTCACCGCCGAAGGTGCGGGGGCGATCGGCGGGGTCATCTCGGGCCTTGCGGATGCGCAACTGATCTTCTCCGGTTCGATCGTGTCCGGGCAGCGGATGCGACCCGGTAACTGGGCCGGCGCGTACGCCTGTTGGGGTACCGAGAACCGTGAGGCGGCGGTCCGGTTTGTGCCCAATTCCCCCGGGAGCCCGCACGGAGCCAATGTGGAGATCAAAGTCGTCGACCCGTCTGCCAATCCGTATCTGGCCAGCGCCGCGATTCTGGGCCTGGCCCTCGATGGTCTCGAACGTGACGCCCCGCTACCCCCGGAGATCTGCACTGATCCGCACACGTTGTCCCAGGCCGATCGGGATGCGGCCGGGGTCAAACTGCTATCCCACGATCAGGCCGTTGCCATTGCCGCACTGGATGGTTCGCATCGGATGCGGGCGATCCTGGGTGATCCGGTCATCGATGCGCTGGTGGCTGTCCGCCGATATGAGCAGCAACGTTACGCCGGACTGTCGGAAGCGGAGGCCGCCGACAAGTTTCGGATGGCCTGGAGCCTGTGATCGTCCGCCCGCGCCTGGCCGAGCTGATAGACGGGCTGCGGCTTGTCGATAACCACGTCCACGGTTTCTGGCTTGCAGATACCGGCCGGTCACGCTTCGAGAACGGTCTCAATGAGGCCAACACTGAACCGCTGGCCGGTTTCGACTCAGGCTTCGACACACAACTCGGTTTCGCGGTACGCACCTATTGCGCGCCGCTGTTGGGCTTGCCGCCGCACGCCGATCCGGAGTCGTACTGGGACCGGCGCTGCGTTCACACCGAGAGCGAACTGGCTCGGCTATTCTTGCCCGCCGCCGGTGTCAGCGACTGGCTGGTGGACACCGGTTTGCCGGATGTCGCCGGTCTCGCCGGGGTGGCCGAGGCGTCGGACGGTCCGGCCCACGAGATCGTGCGGCTTGAGCAGGTCGCCGAAGAGGCTGCTGCGGAGCCCGGCGATTACGCCGACAATTTTCGTCGAATCCTCTGGAGCAGAGCGAGTTCAGCGGTTGCGACGAAGACGGTTCTGGCCTACCGGGACGGATTCGACGGCGACCTGTCCGTACCGACACAGCGGGAAGTGAGGGTTGCGGCGCAGCGCTGGCGGGACGGCGGGGCGAGCAGGGTGACCGATCGGGTGCTGCTGCGATTCGGTGTGCACGAAGCCCTGGAGTTGGGTAAGCCGCTGCAGTTCCATGTTGGCCTGGGCGACCGGGACTGCGATCTGCACCGAACCAACCCGATGTATCTGCTTGATCTGCTGCGGGAATCCGGTCGGACCCCGATCGTGCTTCTGCACTGCTATCCCTATGAGCGGGAAGCCGGTTACCTGGCCCAGGCCTTTAATCACGTCTACCTCGACATTGGTCTGAGCGTCAATCATCTCGGTGCACGGGCGGCGGCGTTCATCGGCCGCGCGTTGGAACTCGCTCCGTTCCGCAAGATTCTCTATTCCTCGGACGCTTTCGGACCGCCGGAACTGCATTACGTAGGTTCCCGACTGTGGCGTGACGGGATCGCGGAGGTGCTCAGCGATTTCGTCGACCGCGGGCACTGGTGCATCGAGGACGCATCGCGGGTCGCCCGGTTGATCGGACGCGATAACGCCGTGAGGCTCTACCAACTGCCGTCCTGACGCCTCAGATGAGGCCGGTGGCGTCGAACATCCAGGACATGTCGCCCTGTGACAACTGCTCCATCCAGTCCGCGGGGGCGTGGTTGGCGAGGGCTCCGAAGTCCCAGTAGTCCTTCCACCGAGTGATCTTGCCGTCGATCACCTTGTGAACTGTCACGAACTGCAGCACCGCACTTTCACCGGTCACCCAGTGCCAGGTTTCGGAGTGCTCGTACATCACGTCCACACCGTTGCTCACCAACAGTCCGTCGTGGTTGCGGTATCCGGCCAGCGAATCCAGCCCCAGCTTCAACCGCTTGACGATGTCATCGGGGCCGCGTGCGGCGGCCACCGGACCGACCGGCATGTCGACATAGATACAGTCCTCGGCGAGGAACGTCGGCACTGTTTCCCAGTCGCGATCCGACAGTGCCTTCCACATCCCCAGCACGGTGTTCTCGAGCTCAGAAGGCATGGGCGGGGACCTCCGTGCGCCTGCCGGCGCGCAGGAAGCTGCCGGTCCGTTCGGTGCCCAGGACCGCGGTTGGAGAACCGTTCCGGATGACGGCTCGGCCACCGATCAGCACCAGGCCGACGGTATCGTCATTGCGGTTCACCATTCGCGGTAGGTTTGCGTATTGGGGGACGGGGGATTCCGCGTAGTCCTCGAGGTGCGTGTCGAGGCGGTCCGGGTCGATCATCACCAGATCGGCACGGTCGCCGATGCGCAGATGCCCGGCGTCGATGCCGTACCAGTCCGCCAGTTCGCCGGTCAGTCGGTGTACGGCACGCTCGATTGACATGAATGGTTTGCCGGACAACTCAGCGTCGTGGACGTGCCGCAACAGCCGCAGGCCGAAGTTGTAGAACGCCATATTGCGCAGATGGGCACCGGCGTCGGAGAAACCCATCTGGATGCCCTCGTCAGCGGCCAGCTTCTTGAGCACGTCGGGCCGGTGGTTGGAGATCGTGGTGCGCCAGCGTAACTTTTGTCCGTGCTCGACGACCAAATCGAGAAAAGCATCGACCGGATGAAGCCCGCCGCGGTCGAGACCGACTTGGCCGAAGGACTTGCCGATCACCGAATCGTCGGGGCACGCGACGATTTCGGCATCGAAGAAATCGCGGTGCCATACGCGCATGCCGAACTTGCTGTCGTAATCCTTGCGGAATCGACGGCGATAGCCCTCATCCTGGAGCAGGGCGTTGCGTTCGACTTCATCACGCAGATGCAGGGCAGCGGCCCCGGCCCCGAACTCCTCGAAGACCACCAGGTCGATACCGTCGGCGTAGACCTCGAACGGCACCGGCAGATGCTGCCAGCGGAAGTCGGCCCCGAACCGGTTGACCAACCGCGCCAACGGGCCCAGCAGCGCGATCGCGAACGGGTTGGACTTGACGTCGGCCGCCGACAGGAGGCTGGTCTTGAGTGTATCGCGCAGTACCGGGAGCGACTGTGCCAGTTGGGATAACAAGTTCAGCGGGTTCTGGATATCGGGACCGGATTGCAGCACTCGGCCACGGCGGCGAAGTTGGGACTTGAGCCTGCGCAACTCGCGTGGTTTGGCGTAGGTGGACGGCAGGGTGCGCGAGCGGCAGGTGTCGCCGTCGATCTTGTCGAAGAGCAATTGTTGGGAGGACATGCCGAGGAATCCGGCGTCGAGAGCCTCGCTGAGCATCCGCTCCATTTCAGCCTGTTCGGCGGCGGTGGGCCGGATTTCCGTGCGGGTTGCCCGATCCAATCCCATGGTGGCGGTGCGCATATCGGAGTGGCCGATGAAGGCGGCGATATTGGGACCGAGTGGGCGCGCTTCAAGGGCGGCGACGTACTCGTGGGCGCCGCTCCAGGTCTTCGACACATCGACGGCTTCGATCACGTGCTCGCGGGGGATGGCTTCCACCCGGCCGAACAGGTCACCGGCGTCCACCCCGCCGACGTGAACGGTCGACAGGGAGCAGGAACCGATCAGCACCGTCGTCACACCGTGTCGCACCGACTCGGGCAGGCCCGGACCGCCGAGGACCTCTACGTCGTAGTGCGTGTGGATATCGACGAATCCCGGCAGCACCCATTTGCCGGCCGCGTCGATGACCTCGGTGCACCCGGTCTCGTCCAGTTCGTGCGGGGTCACCGCCGCAATGTGGCCGTCCCGGATGGCGATATTCCGCACTGCCGAGGGCGCGCCGGTCCCGTCGAACCAGCGGGCGTTGCGGATGATCACGTCGTAGGTCACCATCTCAGGAAACAGTTCCGCGGGGCGGGTGTCAACGAACCCGCCACACCTCGGTGCTAGCCGGCGACGCGGACCGCCGAGCCCAGCCGAACCGGCAGCTCGGCCCAACCCCGCAGCACCCGGGTGTCACGACGACACCCCGCGCCTGCCAGTTGCGCATCGGGATAGTGGGTGAAGAAGCGCCGCAGCCCGGCCTCGCCCTCGGCTCGGGCCAGTGCAGCACCCAGACAGAAATGCCTACCACCGGAAAAGGCCAGGTGCCGGCCGGCATTGGGACGTCGCACATCGAAGCGGTGCGGATCGGGGAACACCGCCGGATCCCGGTTGGCCGCCGCAAGACAGATCACCACGACCTCACCTGCATTGATCGAGGTCCCGGCCACCGTGGTGTCGGCGCGTGCCGTCCTCGCGGTCAACTGAACGGGGGAGTCGAACCGCAGGATCTCCTCGACGGCGTTCGGCCACAGCGCGGGGTCGGCTTGCAGGTCTGCAAGCTGGTCGGGATGGTTGAGCAGCAGCGTGATGCCGTTGCCGAGCAGGTTGACCGTCGTTTCGAAACCGGCGGCGAGGACCAGGCCGGCGATGGCCCGCAACTCCGTCTCGTTGAGTCGAACGCCGTCCTGGGCTGTCTCGATCAACTGGCTCAAAAGATCCTCGCCCGGATTGTCGCGAAGCTTCTGCAGGTGCGTGGCCAGCCAGTCGTTGAAACCTGCCAGGCCCTGCTGTACCCGCTGATATTCCGGCCAACTGAGGCCGAAATCCAGACTCGGAGCCGCGAGTTCGCCGAATTGAAGGATCTTCGGCCGGTCGGCGGCCGGCACCCCGAGAATCTCGCTGATGATCGTGACCGGCAGTTGCGCGCAGTATCTGCCGACGATGTCCACCACGCCGGGCTCGTCGGCCAATCCGCCCAGCAGGGTGGACGCGGTGTCCTCGACGAGGTCGCGCAGCGAGTCGACCCGTCGGCTGGTGAACACCGAGGACACCGTCTTGCGGTAGCGGGTGTGTTCGGGCGGTTCGACCGCCAGCAAGGACGGCGGCAGCAGCGGGTGCAGTGCATCGGTACGGGTGCGCCGTTCCAGCCGGCGCAGCGGGGCCGGCAGGTTGGAGCCCAGCGAGATCACCCGGAAGTCATCGGAGCGCAGCAGTTCATGCGCGACCGCGTGGTCGACGGTCAGATAAGTGAACCGGGCCCGCACTAGCGGACCCTGTTGACGCAACGCGTCGTAGAACCCCATCGGGTCGGCGCGCAGCGTCCGATCGGTCATCAGGCGGGCCTGCGGATCCCCACGGCGGGCCGACAAGCCGGCGGCGCGTCGCACCACACCGTGCATGGCCAGCCAGTGCAACCGGTCCTTGATCACAGCCATCGGCCTAGACCGTCGCAGTCCACGTGACCGGCATCCGTTTGATGCCGTGGATGAAAGACGACAGCAGCATGGCCGGCTCCTCGGTCGCGGTGATATCGGGAATCCGGTTTCGCAGTTCCTCGAAGACCACCGCGATCTCGCGACGGGCCAGGTTGGCGCCCAGGCAGAAGTGCGTTCCGCCGCCGCCGAACCCGAGGTGGGGGTTGGGAGTGCGCGTCACGTCGAACAGCCACGGATTGTCGAACTTGTCCTCGTCACGGTTGGCCGACGCGTACCACATGGTCACCTTGTCGCCCTCTGCGATTGGCACACCGCGGATCTCGACATCCCGGGTAGCGGTGCGCCGCATGTAGACCACCGGCGAGGCCCAGCGCACGATCTCCTCCACCGCCGTCTGGGAGCGGGTCTCGAACTCGTTCCACCAGATCTCGCGCTGCTCCGGATAGCGGGTGAGCGCGAGCACACCGTGACTGATGGCGTTGCGGGTGGTCTCGTTGCCGGCGATGGCCAGCAGGATAAAAAATGACGCGATCTCCGCCGAGCTCAGACTCTCCCCGTCCACCTCGGCGGCCACCAGTGCGGTGGTCAGATCATCCCGGGGGCTGGCCCGACGGTCCTCGGCCAACGCGGTGGCGTACGCCCCGATATCGATGGCCACCTTCATGAACTCGTCGAAGTCGGTGGTCAGATCCGGGTCACCGAAACCGAGGATGATGTTGGTCCAGTGGAATATCTGCTGGTGATCGGCCTCCGGGATGCCCATCATGTCGCAGATCACCTGTAGCGGCAGCGGGCCGGACAGCTCGGTCACCAGTTCGCCGACACCGTCGGGATGATTCGCGATCATGTCGGTGACCAGCCGCCGTGCCCGGTCGCGCACCGACTCCTCGGTGCGGGCCACGACCCGGGGAGTGAAGGCGCTGCGGACGATACCGCGCAGCCGGGCATGCCGGGGATCGTCGAGGGCGATCATCGAGCCGAAGTACTCGGCCACCTCGGGCGCCTGATCGGCAATGGTGATATTCGGATACGAGCTGAAGATCTCCGGATGGCGGCTGGCGTAGTGCACATCGTCGTACTTCATCAGAGCCCAGTGGCCCGGACCGGTCTCAAACCCTTCGAACTCGATCTCGTTGACGAATCGCACCGGAGCCGAGTTCCGCAGGGTGGCGAACGCACCATCGCGGAAGCTGTCGTCCCGGATCCAGAAGTCCTGGGTTCCCATTGCGATGTCCGCGAGCGGAACGTGCGGGGGCGGCTGGCCGTTGATCGGGGTCGCGATACCCATCGGTCACCGTCCCGTCCTTGCCGTGGATTGCGCTTCCCACAGTAAAGCCGGGTGGCGCGCCACGAAAGAGCCGGGTGGCGCGCCACAGGAGAGCCGATTGGCGCGCCACGGGGTCAGTCTTGTTCGACGACGGCCTTAATGCGTTCCAGCGTGGTGCGCATATCGCGGACATTGCGCCGGCCGCGCAGGTAGCCGGCGAACATCCAGAACACCCGCACCGGTAGCGCGCTGTTGAGGCGGAACGACTCCGTGACATCGGTGCCGTCGCCCCGTGGTGTCAGGCGGTAGTGCCAGTTGTTGACTGCCTGGTCTCCCGGCCCGAGAACGGCGAAGCCGAATTCCCTGCCCGGTTCACAGGCGGTGACGCGGCAGGTGGTCCAGTACACCGGACCGATCTCGTTGCGCCGGACGTGGCCCCGGAACTTCGCGCCCAGTTCCGGACCGGTGGCGCCACCGAGCCATTCGGCCTCGAAGACCTCCGGGGAGAACCGGCCGGTGTTGCGGACGTCGGCGATGAGATTCCAGATCTTGTCGGCCGGCGCGGACATGTGCACGGTCACAGAGCCTTCCATGGCCATCGATACTAAGCGGTTCGGCCGGGCCCAGCGGATGCGGCTGCGTTCGATGACATCGCGGGCCGATTGTCATCGGTGGTTTTGGCGGTAGCGTCTGGCCTATGGGGATAGGACTACGGCCGCCGACCGCCCACGTCGAACGGCATGTCGGCGCCGCGCCCGCAGCGGTGTGGCGGCTGCTGGTCGATGTCCGGGAATGGCCCCGGTGGGGGCCGTCGGTGCGGCGTGCGGAGTTGCACGGGGGTGGCTCGCAGCTGTATCCCGGTGCCCGGGGAACGGTCTGGACCGTCGCGGGTGTCCGGTTGCCGTTCTCGGTCACCGAGTTCGATGCCGGATATCGGTGGACCTGGGCGTTGGCCGGTGTGCCGGCGACCGGGCATCAGGTGGCCGGGTCCGCCGACGGCTGCCAGGTCCGTTTCGAGGTGCCCTGGTGGGCGATGGCCTATCTACCGGTGTGCGCAGCGGCACTGGGCCGAATCGACCGGCTCGCAGCTTGAGCCCCCTGCGCTAGATCAGCCGACCGGCCCCTTCGCGAGGACCAGCGGTGCACTACGTGGTGCGCCGGCACGGTCGATCCAGCTCAGCATGATGGTGTCGCCGGGTCTGCGCTGGTCCATCAGGTTCGAAAGATCGGCCGCCGAATTGACCGGAATGCCGTCCACCGCGGTGATCAGGTCACCGCCGAACAGGCCGATCCGGCTCGCGGGTGTATCCGGCAGTACTTGGCGCACCACAGCGCCCGGCGGCCCGCCCAGCAGCGGCGCATCAGCGATACCTACGCCGATGAAAGCGCTGTCACCCAGGTGAATCGAGGGCGATGGCACACCTGAGCGAATCTGGTTGGCGATGGCCATCGCCCGGTCGATCGGGATGGCGAAACCCTCGCCGCCGGTCACCCCACCCATGCGATAGGTCAACGTCGCCGCCACGGTGACGCCGACCACCTGTCCCGCACTGTTGACCATGGGCCCGCCGGAGTCACCGGGCCGGATATCGGCGGCCACGCGGATGAGGTCGTAGAGCTCCCGTGACCCGCCGCCGTTTTCATCGGAGGCGCGAACCGAGGCGCCGAGCTGGGTCACCGCACCCGGGGAGTAGGACGGCGGGGCACCGGGCCCATTGGAGTTGCCGATGGCCGCGATCGGATCCCCGACGACCACCGTCGAGGAGGTGCCCAGGTTGGCCGTTGGCAAACCGCCGGCCCCGCGAAGCCGGACCAGTGCGATGTCGTTGGCCCGATCGAAACCGATCACGTCCACCGGATAGGAGACGCTGTTGGCCAGGCTGATGGCGGTGATCTCGGTGGCGCCCTCGATGACGTGGTTGTTGGTCAGTACCTCGCCGCTGGGGTCGATCACGATTCCGGTGCCCGTCCCGACGGCCCCCTGATAGCCCAGTGATGTGTTGATATCGACGAGTCCGGGGACAACCTGACTGAGCAGGGCGGACTGGTCCAGCGGCGCACGTGGGGCCGGCGCGGCGACTCCGGGTGCGGCGGTTGCCGGTGCGGCAAGAAGACCGGCGAGCAGCGTCAACGTAGCCAGCACCCCGGGTAAGCGGCGGACGCGGCCGCCCCAGAGGCGTGCACGTGTGGATGTCATACCCTCAACTGTGCCTGATAATCCGAGAAAAGGGCACTCTGCAGGCTCTTGAACACGCCGGGGCCGTGTCGGCACCCGGGGTGGGGTTTGGCCGGCGTGGCGGGGCCGATCGGGCATTGCGGCGGGCGGGCGGTTTCGACCGTCTGGAGGCGGAGCTGCGATGTTCACCTCGGGACGGCTTCAGCTTTCCGAGAAGAACGGATCGGGAAGGCCGGGATCTCGCAGTTTGGCCGCGGCCCCGGCACCGGTCACCGGCAGGCCGGTCGGGTCCAGAAGCCCGATCTGAACGAGCACATTGGCCTGGTCCCACATGATGTGCTCATAGGAAACCTTGTCGCCCTCTATGCCCACTATCACCACGAATACGGCTTCGACGAATTTGCCCGTCGGCTCGATCCCAGGCAACATCCAGTCGATCTTGCGGGTGTGCGTGAACGAAATAATCAGTTCATCGACCAGTCGAGTTTCGCTGTAGGTGCGCGATATGGTCTCGAAGACCACGTCCGGGGGGAAGAACTGGCCGATCAATCGTCTGGCATAGAAGTTCCGGACCCCGGTCGGCCCCTGCCCGCCGACCATGGTCGGGATGTTGACCAGGTGAGGTTGCGGGGACATCGTGGCCAACGTCTCATCGAGATCGCCGGCCAGTTCCGCGTCCATGTGGGCGTTGAAGATGGCGTCGAGCCTCTGGGCGAGGGTCGGGTCGGACATCCGGCCTCCTCAGAACGTGGCCAATGGCCGACCGTAACACGGCCGCCGCTTCAGCCGCGATCGTCATCAGCCTGATCACGGGGAATCGGCCGTCAGCGGCGGTAAGATCGGCGGGAATGGACAGCACCACCCTCCGGTCCGCCCTCAGGTCCAGGACCACTGTCTTGCTGATTACAGCGGCGCTGGTGACGTCACTGACGCTGGGGCTGGCCTTCGTCATCGCGCATCGGGTTTATGACCTCCGTGGTGCGGCCGTCGCACCGGTGGAGCCGCTGACCGACGATCAGGCCCGGCATCAGGTGCTCGAGTCCGCGCGGCTGTTCGTCAGCGCGGGTCGGATGACGACCCCTACCGCCACCTACTTGTTGACGTCCTGTACCGGCGATGGTTTGCCGCCCTATCAGGGCAGCCTGTATGCGAGCTTCGATGTCCCCACGATTACCGAAACCCCGGCTTATTTCCGCCGGATTGCCGGTGAGATGACGGCCCGCGGGTGGCGTGAGGGCTTGCCGCCCAACCGGCATCCCGGCGGCCGGACGCTGGCCAAGAACGGGGTTACCGCCGTCTACTACCGTGACCCCGATCTCGCAGGGCGCGGTGTGTTGCAAATCTCGGGGGAGTGCCGCACGGTCAGCGATCATCGGGGCGGTGACACCGGTTTCATCGATGTCACCGGGCAGCTGCGCCGCTGAGAGCAGGTGGCCGCAGCGCCGGTGACTGAGGTGGCTGAGGACTTTGGTCCCCGGTGCGGCGGCCCTTCGACCCGTTTCTGATACGGCAGGTCACAGATAACATGCCGCGTATGACCTATGTGATCACCAGTGCTTGTGTGGATGTCAAGCACAAGGCCTGCGCCGCGGAATGCCCGGTCGACTGCATCTACGAGGGTGACCGGACCATGTACATCAACGCTGAGGAGTGCGTCGACTGCGGAGCCTGCCGACTGCTGTGCGACGTCGATGCCATCTACTACGATGATGATCTTCCGGAGGGAGAGCGCCGATTCCTCGCCGATAACGCCGCATTCTTCACCGAGGTCCTGCCCGGCCGGGAGGTTCCGCTGGGCGTCCCGGGCGGAGCCGCCGCTCTCGGCGCGGTCGGGGTGGACACGCCGATGGTCGCCGGGTTGCCGCGCGCCTGAGCGTTCGGTTACCCGCGGGGGCCTCCGCCCGGCGGTTGGGTATCGATGAACTCGGAGAACGCGGTGTAGGCGCGGGCCCCGTATACCGTCGCCGGACCACCCTGCATGAGAATCGCAACCCCGATCGCCTCGGCAGCCTCGGCCTGGGTCGCACCGGCGCGGGCTGCGCCACGAGCGTGGGACGCGATACAGCCGTCGCAGCCGTGGATCACCCCGATGGTCATCGCCATGAGTTCTTTGATCCTGGTCGGCAGTGCTCCGTCCGCCAACGCCGCACCGCTGAGATCGTTGAACGCCTGATAGACATCCGGGATCTGCTGCCGTAGTGCACGGTGCTGAGGCCGGAGGTCGTTCAGGACGCCGTGGCTGTGGCCAGTTTCGCTCATGTTGCGAACCCTATCGCTCGCGCCGTGTAACGCGGTTCGGGGTTTCGCTGAAGTAGATCAGTGGGTAGAGAAAAAACTACGCCGCTCTGGCAGCATCTACACTCTGGTTTGCTGGACAGTGCGACGAGGACGGGAGCGACGGGGCGATATGGTCACAGCAGTTCGACGGGCATTCGCCGCGGCGGGCATCGCGGTGCTCACCTTGGTGGGTGCTGCGCCGGTCGGCGTGGCAGCGATCGCCCCTTCGGTGGCTGCGGGTGAGGTGGCCTCGGTGCGCCCCTTCCATGGGCAGACCGTTGGCGTGGCACATCCGATCATCGTGACGTTCAGCCGCTCGATCGCCGACCGCGCCGCGGCCGAACGGTCCATTAAAGTGATGTCCCCGGCCGAGATGACCGGCCGATTCGAGTGGCGCAATGACAGCGTGGTGCAGTGGACGCCGGACCGGTTCTGGCCGGCGCACTCCCGGATCACCCTGATGGCCGGCGGACAGCGACGTAGCTTCGAAACCGGGTCGACGGTGTTGGCCGTGGGCAGTATCTCCAACCACACGTTCACCGTCAGCATCGACGGGGTGATCATGCGGCAGATGCCGGCCTCGATGGGTAAACCGAGGTTCGCCACACCGGTCGGTTCGTTCACCGTGCTGGAGAAGGAGAAGGCGCTGGTGATGGACTCCCGCACCATCGGTATCCCGTTGTCCGACCCGGAGGGCTACAAACTGAACGTGACCGATGCCGTCCGCATTACCTGGGGCGGTGTCTACGTGCATTCCGCCCCATGGTCGGTCGGCTCGCAGGGGTACGCGAACGTCAGCCACGGTTGTATCAATCTGAGCCCCAACAACGCGCTGTGGTACTTCAACCAGGTCGGCATCGGCGACCCGGTCGTCATCAAGTACTAGCCGACAGGTTCTGGATCGTCGTCGGGCCCCGAGGCGTGGCCGGTGACAGCGGAGAGGGCTATTTCGGGTGCGTGGCGCTGAAGGCGACGGTCACCGTATCGGCGACTTTGAGCGATCCCATGAACAGCGAGTACGGCTTCACCCCGAAATCGGTCTGGGTGACGGGTAGCTCAGCCGACAGCGCCCAGCCATCGTCGCGTTCCTCTGCTGCGAGGTCGACCAGTTGGGGTCGGGAAACGCCGTGAATCTCGAGTGTGCCACCGAGTCGGTAGCCGCCCGCGGTTTTCGCGATGTCCTCGGTGACGAATCGGATCTGCGGATACTTTCCTTCCTCCAGCGACTTGAGCGCTTGTGAGCGGACCATGCTCTTGGCCGAACCGGTCAGCGGTGTGGCCCCGCCGTCACCGCGTATCACCACGAGGGAATCCACCGGCACCGTCAGTTCGGCCGAGGCCGGCTCATCGGCCACCCACCGCACCGTCGCCCGCCATGACTGCATCGCGATTGTCAGCCGGTGGCCCATTCTTGCGGCCCGGCCGGCGACGCCGGTCCGAACGAGCAACTTCCCGGACGTGGCGTCAAGCGACCAGGTGGACGTCGTCATGTCGTGATCGTATCGGCCGCGGTACGACTCCCGATCGGCCCGCGCCTTGTTTCATGAGCTGTTCTCGCTGGTCGTTTCCTCCGTCACGGTGACGGTTGTGGTGCTCACCGTGGTCGTCGGTGCCCCCGACGAGGTCGGAGTGGTTGTGGAGGTCGGAGTGGTGGGCTCGGCGGAGAAACGAGACTGGCGGAATTCCAGCCAGGAATCCCGGTACAGCACGGTGTCACCCTCGGAAACCAGCAGCATCTCCGGTGATACCGCATAGGTGACGTCCCCGTTGGTGGCGACGATCGAGCCGTCGGAGGCGCGGCCCGCAGGGGCTGTCAATGCCGTGTCGTCGCTGAGCCGGACCCCGCGGTATTCCAGGTCACCGTCATTGTCGATGCAGATCGCCACCAGGGCCCGGGAGGTGCGTCCGAAGGACATCAGGACCTGACTGTCCGCGCAGCGGGCCGCCGAGTTCACGTAGCCCTGCGCATCGCTGGGGTAGTCCGCTGCCGAACCGGATGTCGGCGAGGAGGCGCCGGTCGAGGCAGACGTGGACGTCGCTGTGGAACTGGATGTCGCTGTGGAACTGGACGTCGCTGTGGAACTGGATGGCTCCGCCCCTGCTTGGGGTGTCTGGGCCTGGGCAATCAGCGTCAGGGCCGCTGCAGCCGCCAGCGCGGCGGAGGACAGGAGTGCGCCGACGGGGCGGTAGCGAATGAGCATGTACGAAGCCAACCACCCCGACCGCCGATTACAACGCTAGGCTCGCGGCGTTTCGGTTGTTTTCGCGGTGTTCGGATCCCGCAGGACGAGGTGTGCCCGCGACCGCCGACCTGCCGAGTTCAGCTTTTCGGTCAGTCCGGTCGCGGGGCGTGGCTCAGGACGGCCCACAACAGCCGGGCCGCGGCCCTGGCCGGTTCGTCGGGAACAATCGGCGCGGCGGCCCCCGGCTGCTCGGCCGGGGTGCCGCCGATGTGCTCGACCAGGGCGACAGCGAGAACCCTCAGCTTGACGTTCGATTCATGGCTGGCCCGGCGCAGAGTCGCCCAAGCGTTGTCGGCATCACAACGTAGGCAGCCCATGATCACGCCCTTGGCCTGCTCGATCGCGCCGCGGGACTGCAGCACCGCAAGCATGTCGGCGACCTGGGCATCATCCTCGGCGGCCGATGCCATCAGCGCCGCGGTGATCAGTTGTTCGTATCCGATGAGCGTGGCGACGGCCCCGGCGTCCGCGGGCCGGCTCAGCGCGCAGGAGAGCACCACCGTCTGGTCGTCATGCCAGATTCCCGGGACCGCGACCGCGCCCCGCACCGACCGCAATTCCTCCTGCCGGCCCGGCACCCGGTCCCCGACGGTATCCAGTGTGAGTGCCGGCCAGCGGTCGTCGCCCCAGAGGTCCAGGCTCAGTACCGGGACCTGATGCTCGACGGCGTCGACGACCGGACCGCCCAGGCCGGCAATCTGCGCATCGACGTATTCGCCACCGAGGCCGCGCGTGGCGAAACCGGTAGTGGCACCGTTCTTGTTGTGGATGGTGACCGCCAGCGCGACGGCCTCGGGCAGGTCATGGCAGACCCTGTCGAGGATGCGATCGAACAGTTCTCCGCGGGCGGTCTTGTCCCGAGGGTGGAATGAGGGCGCTGGCATCAGGTCGCTATCCCCTCATGACGACCGTTGCGACCCGGTCGAGTCCGGAGATGCCGAGCAGGGTTTTGATATGGCCGACCGGCCTGACGAGCATGGTCAGTGTGGTTCCGGCGGCCAGGGAGAAAAGCGCACGCACTGCGGCGCTGTCACAGTAGTTCACGCCGGTGAGATCAACGGTCAGTGCGGCGGATCCGTTACAGGCCTCGGTCATCGTTTCCTGGAATTCGTCGACATTGGCGAGGTCGATATCCCCGGACACGACCACCAGCGGCGGCTGGTCCCCGTTGGCTGCCGTGACAGCGAATCGGGCATCTGTCATGGGCGCAGCTCCTTAACCATTTCGACGGTGGTTCCTTCCGCGGTTGTGACCAGCTCGGCCGAGTCGACCAGGGCATTGATCAGCCGGATACCGTGCCCGCGGTGGCCGGGGAGCCCCGTCACGGACTTCCAGACTCCATTGTCCGACACCGCGAGTCGCAGGCACCTGGAGCTGAGGGCTGCGGTGACGGTGATGATGACGTCGCGGTTCGCGCCGAGGACCGCATGTTCGGTCGCATTCGCGGTGGCCTCCCCGACGGCGAGCAGCACACCGGCGCCAACCTCGGTATCGACGCCGGCTGAGGCAAGCCAGCGTCGAAGCCGGCCCCGGCTTACCGCAAGGCTGGCCGGCTCGGCGGCGAGGGTGATCGTCAGTGGCTCCGGCGGGTGGCGGTAGAGCACCGCGGCGACCCCCGGTCCCGCGATCCGGGTCATCACTTCGTCGGCTACCTCATCCGGGTGCACCGACTCGGAGCCGTCAAGTGCATTGGCGGCCGGCCCGACCGGGGCGGTGCACAGCAAGACCGTGGCTCCCGGCGTCAGCTCGGCGGTCCCCAGCCGACCATCGGTGGGGTCGAGGGCGAAATACGGAGCCTCCGGTGCGGATACCGTCGCGCTTGCGTCCCCGTGAGTGCTGTAGCCGACGTTGTGCTCGTCGATGACAGCGCACAGCGCCGACACTGCCGACTCCGTCACGCCGTCGAGGGTCCGAACCGGGTCTGCCGTCGCGAGCAGCACCGATCTCGCCGCAGACCTGAACCGGCTGGCTGTTTCCCCGTCGGCTTCCCCATCGGCACAGCGGCCGACCAGGACTCCCACCCGCCCGTCGGCCAGGAAAGCCACATCGTGCCAGTGGCCGGCAAGACCGGCGGGGGAGTAGCGCACCGAGAAACCTTGCGGCGCGGCGATACCGCGGGTGGTGCCGTCGGTGGGCGGGGACGCCTGTACGCGGCTGTCAGGCCTCGAACCGAGCACCTCATCCACCATCGCGAACCCCTACTGTGGCCCAAATTTCGGTCAGTCGCCGGAGCTTACCAACGCAGCCCGGCGATTTTTTTGGAAGCCTGGCCCGTTTGGGCGAGCACGCTGCCGCGCACCGGTTACGCTCTGCACATGATGCGCGAACTCGTGATCACGGCCGTCGCCGTTGGCTGCGCACTCGGGGTGGCCCCGTCGGCCGCCGCCGATGGAACCACGCCGTCCTATCCGGGTGACGTCCCCGAGATGAGCTACGACGCCCACCTGAGCGCTCCGTGCTATCGCTGGGACCGCTTCATCTTCGGTCGCGGGCCCACCGGTCAGGCGCTGGCATGCCACTGGATTGTCGGTCAGTCCTATATCGGCATGGACCGGCCGCCGGAGGGAACCGGCTTCTGGGTGGTGTCACCGAAGCTGTACGGCGTGCAGCAGGTGGGAGCGCCCTGCCCCGGCTCGCAGGCCGCGGCGCAGTCACCGGACGGACTGCCGATGCTCTGCCTGGGCTCGAAGGGCTGGCAGACCGGCTTCCTGCGCAATGGTCCGTGGGGTAACGGCAGCCAGTTCGATCCGGTCAGCTGAGCGGCTTGGGCGCCCTCAGACGGCCGAGGCGGCGTCGTTGAGTTCGTTGAGGCGAGTGGTCGCGTCGAGATATTCTTGGACCCAACGCTCGATAACGGCTGAAGTCTTCTCTACCCGGCGTAGCTGGCCTACCACCTGCCCGACTGGGTTGAACGCCACATCTGCCGTCTGATCAGGGTATTTATTGGTCGCGGCCACCGCCATACCGGACACCATGTATTGCAACGGCATTCCCAGCGGTTCCGGATTTCCCGGCGTCTGCCAGGCCTCGGTCCATTCGTTGCGCAACATCCGGCAGGGTTTGCCCGTGAACGATCGGCTGCGCACGGTATCGCGGCTGCTGGCGTGGATGTATGCGGACTGCTGAACCGGGGTGTTCCCGGCTTCCTCGACCATCAGCCACTGCGAACCGGACCAGGAGCCCTGCGCGCCCAACGCCAGTGCCGCAGCGATCTGCTGGCCGCTGCCGATACCTCCGGCTGCGAGCACCGGACGTGGCGCAACCTCCTTGACCACCTGTGGCCACAGCACGATTGAGCCCACCTCGCCGCAGTGGCCGCCACCTTCACCGCCCTGGGCGATGATGATGTCGACGTCCGCCTCGGCGTGTTTGCGGGCCTGCGCCGGGCTGCCGCACAGCGCGGCGACCTTCCGGCCGGACTGATGGATATGCGCGATCATGTCGGCCGGTGGGGTGCCCAGCGCGTTGGCGATCAGGGTCATCTTGGGATGACGCAGGGCAACCTCGACCTGGGGGGTGGCCGTCGCCTCGGTCCAGCCCAGCAGCTGCAGGGCGTTCGAATCGGCGTCGTCGGTCGGCACTCCATGGTCGGCGAGGATCTTCTTGGCGAAGTCCAGGTGCTGCTGGGGGACCATCTTCTTGAGCGTTTCAGCGAGGTCCTCGCCGGACATCCCGGCATCCATGCCCTCGTACTTGTTCGGGATCACGATATCGACGCCGTACGGGTGATCTCCGATGTGGTCGTCGATCCAGTTCAGTTCGATCTCAAGTTGAGCGGGAGTGAATCCGACCGCGCCCAGCACACCGAAGCCGCCGGCTTTGCTGACTGCCACGACCACATCGCGGCAGTGGGTGAACGCGAAGATCGGGAACTCGATTCCGAGCTGGTCGCAAAGAGGGGTGTGCATGAGCGGCTCCTCGGCCTGCAGAAGTTAGAACATGTTCTAATTCGAGTTTAACCCAGCCCATCTGAGCCATCGTGATCGCCGCTAACGCATCGGGATGCGGCGTACACTGGGGGTGCGTCCAACGGAGGACGCCTGAAGGGTCGGGTGCTCGTCATGACCGCTCTCCGCACAGGAACCCTGGCAACAGTGGGCATCGCCTCGCTGGCGACCTTGCTGCTCAGCGCGCCCCAGCTTGCGTCGGCCGCCCCGAGCCCTTCGCCAAATGCGCCCTGCTACAACGGTATCGCCCCAATCAACCCGTACATCAACAATTGTGCGATCCCGCATCGTCCGCCGCACATCCTGGGAGCGGCACCGGATCAGACGGCGATTATCAACTGCAGTGTGGGCAGCAGACTCCTTCGCGCGGTGTGCTTGTCGCAGTATGTCAACGGCGGCCCGTACGCAAGTATCGGAATCGGATAGCCGGGTTCGTCGACGGATATCTGGATGACGACCGGTTCGTCCACCGGCGGATGGCTCATCGTGCCGGCGTCCCGGCCAACCTTCTCCGGTGCGCGCACACGTACTCCGGTCAGTTCGAAGGCGGAATTCTCGATCAGCTCGCCGAGCGCCAGTCGGCCGACATTCCCGGTTGCGATATGCGCGACGCGAATTGCCATGAGCCCAGTGTGGGCAGCCCGGTCCAAAACTGGAACAGGTTCCCGTAGCCTGGCCGCCCATGGGACGCGTAGACGACAAAGTGGCGTTGATCACCGGTGGTGCCGGCACTCGGGGGATAGGTGCCGCCAGCGCCCGCATGCTGGTTGCCGAGGGCGCCAAGGTGGTAATCGGGGACATCCTCGACGACCAGGGTGCGGCGCTTGCCGAGGAGTTGGGTGACGCCGCCCACTACGTACGTCTCGACGTGACCAGCGGCGAGGACTGGAAGGCCGCCGTCGATACCGCGGTCCAGGCATTCGGCAGGCTCGACGTCCTCGTCAACAACGCCGGGGTCGTACAGGTCGCGCCGTTGAAAACGGCGGATATCTCCCGCTGGCAGAGGGTGCTCGACGTCAACCTCATCGGGGCGATGCGGGGTATCCAGGCGGTTATCGACCCGATGATCACCGCCGGTGGCGGATCGATCATCAACATTTCCTCCATCGAGGGTATGCGGGGAGCGACGTGGGCGCACAGCTACGTCGCCTCGAAATGGGGACTGCGCGGACTGACCAAATCCGCGGCCCTGGAGTTGGCGCCGGAGAAGATCCGGGTGAACTCGATCCACCCCGGTTTCATCCGTACGCCGATGACCAAGCATCTGCCCGACGATATCGTGACGGCACCGATGGGACGGGCCGGCAGGCCTGAGGAGGTGGCCTCCTTCGTGGTGTTCCTGGCCAGTGACGAGTCGTCATTCTCGACAGGGTCGGAGTATGTCGTGGACGGCGGCCTGATCACCGACGTTCCGCATCGTGCCCTCTGATCCGCGATCTGATTCAGCGGCGGCGACGGCGCAGCGCGACGGCGCTGAACGCGGCCCCGAATGCGGCGCGGCCCATCGCCGGCAGATGGCCGAGGGCATCCGCCGGCCCGCGCTGGCCGGGTGCGGTGACGTGCAACACCGGCCAGCCCTCGTGTGCGGCCAGGCTCGCCAGACCTGCCCGGGGGTTGACCGGACGGGGGTGCCCGACCAGTTTCATCAGCGCTGCGTCCTCGTCCCCGTCGGCGTAGAAATAACTCTGCCGCAGTTCGACCCCGCGCTGTTCACAGAACCGTTGTACCGCAGCGGCTTTCTGTCGGCCCCAGATGATCGGGCGGGTGATCTCGCCGGTCAGCAACCCTTCGGAGTCCAACTCGAAGGTGTTGCAGAGGACATCGGTGATGCCGAGCGCCCGGGCCACCGGTTCGGCATGGATGGTCAGCGCCGACGAGCTCATCACCAGCGTGTGGCCGCGAGCGCGATGGGCGTCGACGATCTGCCGCATCAGCGGATAGACCTTGTCGGCCACTTGTTCGGTGAACACACGCTGGCCGACCGCGTCAAGTTCGGCCAGCGACTCACCGCGCAGGTAGCCGGCGGCACGTACCAGTAGCCGTTCGAACTGCATTCGTCCGAGCTTGTAGCGCAACGAGGCCTCGATGACGCCGAGCACCTCGCCGGCACGGGCCTGCCCGCGGCGGAGCCGGTCGCTGGCGTGGGCCGCCGCGGTGAAACCGGCGACCAGGGTGCCGTCGAGATCGAAGAAGGCCCCCACGGCGGGGCCGGCCGGGCTTGTGGCGATCTGCGCTGGCGGGTCGGGCAGGCGGGTCATAGCGCGGTCCGCTCGGCCGCAGGGCCGTTCGCAGGTTTGGTGCGTGTGGCTTCCAGAGCCTCTTCGTAGGCGCCCTCGTCGCGGCCGAGGGCGATCGTGGCCGCGGCCATCGCGGCAAGAGTGATCCCGAGGACGACCGCGGTCGGCGGGTTCGCGGTGAGGTATTCGCCGAAGATGACCTGGCCCAGTAACACGGCGACCACAGGTTCCAGAACCAGCATGGCGGGAACCGAGGCCTGCAGTGCGCCGGCATGAAACGCCGACTGCTGTAACAGGGTGGCTACAACGCCGACCACGGCCAGCATGTATCCGACCGGAGATGTGAGCAAACTGGACACGTTTCCGGTGGTCACGGTATGCATGACGCTCTTGGTGAGCACGGCTACCACTCCGAACAGCATGCCTACCGTGGTGCCCAGTAACAATGCCCGACGCGAGCCCGCCAGCCGGATGGCCAATGGAACGGCTCCGAGCGCGATCAGCAGGGCAACTGCGGCCGCCACCGCGGCCGAACGCTCAGCTCCCTGGTAGTCGCCCTGACTCGCGCGGGCCAGGCCGACGAATGCCGCGAGAGCCAGTGTGAGGACCAGGGCCCACATCCACTCGGTTCGGCTGACCCGGCGCCCGGCCAGTCGGGCGCTGAGCGGCAGGGCGAACAGCAGTGCCGAGACCAGCAGCGGGGCCACCAGCAGCAACGACCCGAAAGCAAGTGCGACCGCCTGGAACAGGTAGCCGGTGACGGCGGAGCCGGTACCGGCCCACCACAGCGGACGGCGTAGCAAGGTGGCTACCATCCGGGCGCTGACACCCTGGTCCGCCGGAACATCCAGGGTGGCCCGCTGGCGGACCACGATTCCGATTGCGAGAAACACGGCGCTGGCCAGGGCGGCCGCCACGGCCAGGACATGGTCCAGCAATGTCGGTGTCCCTTCGGCCCGTCGTCGGCTCGCGACCCGTATCGGGCGACCGGACGCCGCCCATGACGAATGTAGGCCACTTCGGCGCGCTGGTGGGCACCGTCGTGGGGATGCGGCTCACCACAGTGGGGGTCTGCGCAGCGGCGCGATCCGGCGCTACGCTTGGCGATATGACCAATCAGGATCGTGCCGTCACGCGACGCGCCATCGCCGATGCCCTGCTGACCGCGCTGGAACGGCGCCATGAAGTTCTCGACGCCATCGTCGAATCCGAGGACCGCGACTCCGCGGTGGCCGCCGTCACCGAACTGCTCGGGAAATCCCGGGTCGGCGCGGAGGCGGTGATGGGGATGTCCTTCGACCAACTCACCAAGGAGTCCCGGCGGCGGATCGCCGCCGAACTCGACGACCTGAACAGCCAACTGAGTTTCACCGTCTCCGAGCGTCCCGCCAGCGCGGACGACAGCTTGCGGCTGCGGGCCTTCGCCGACGAGTCCGATCTCGATATCTTCGCCGCCCGCACCGAGGAGGTGGGCGCGGCCGGCGACGGCTCAGGCTCCCCGGCGGGCAGCCTGGAGGACGAGATCCGCGCCGCGCGTAGCCGTCTCAAGGCCGAGGAGGCAGCCTGGTTCGTCGCTCTCGACGGGGACGACAAGGTCGGCATGGTGTTCGGTGAACTCGCCGGCGGCGAGGTGAACGTGCGGATCTGGATCCATCCGGAACACCGCAAGAAGGGGTACGGCACCGCCGCGTTGCGCAGGTGCCGGTCAGAGTTGGCCGCCAGTTTCCCGGCGGTGCCGTTGGTGGTGCGCGCGCCGGGCGCCGGTTTCTGACAACGCCGTGGCGGCACCGGCGGCGTTCCGGTATCCGCAATCCCGGGTCGGTACATCACACGCGAGGCTGAGGGATCGGCTGCTGCGGCTGACCGGTGTCGATCTCTTCCCCGCCGATGACACCGCCACGGCCTTCGCGGTCGGTCTGACCGCGGGTGACCCGGTCGCGGAGCGGTTCGTCGCCGAGACCTATCACGGCGAGATCGGTGCGGCCCGCGCCCGCGAACTCCTCGAACGGGCCCTGCGGTTCGGAATCGATGCCGTCCCCGAAGCCCCGGAGTCGATGCGGGCGCTCCTCACCGATTTCGAGACCGTTCCGGAGTGGGCCGATCCCGGACTGATCGAGGAGGGTGCGGCGGTTTGGCGGCGGTGGGCCTACGCACTCGGGGCGGTCGGGAATGCCGGAACCATGGACACCTACACCGAAAGCTGGCTGGCACTTCCCCTTTCGTTGTCCGGCGGCTACGCCGGAGAGCGGGCGCTGCATCGCTATATGGAGACCTCGCGGTGGTGGATCGAGGTCGCGCGGCCCGGAGCGGTACTGCGCCCCGGTTCGCTGGCCAGGGCAATCTCGCTGCATGTGCGGATCATGCATGTCAGCGTCCGTGCCCGGGTCCGGGACCATCCGGAGTGGGATGTCGAACGCTGGGGTCTGCCCATCAGCCAGTCAGCGATGCTGCTGACTCTGCTCGGCGGAAGTGTCGCACCGGCGCTGGGCCTGACCGGATTGGGTTTTCTCACCTCGCCCCGGGAGACCCGCGCGGTCCTGCACTTCAACCGTTACTGCGGGCATCTGGTCGGTGTGCGTTGCGATGGTTACTTCCCCCAGACGGTGATGGATGCGTGGCGCCTTCTGTTCATGGCCGACTCCGCCCGCAGCTATGACTCGGCGCAGATCGGCGCCGAGCTCGTGGAGTCATTCGTGCCGGCGTTCGCTCCCAAAAGCGCCCAGCGCGGCCTCGACCGGGTGCGGGCCGGCTTCCACTACCGGCTTCAGGCCGGATACGCGGGATTGTTCATGCTGCCGTGGAATCGGCGCCGCTATGAGCTGCCCTCACCCGCTGCCGGTATCGCGATGCTGGTGGCGCGAATGCCGCTCGTGGCTGCCATCGAGGTGCTGCGCCGGCTGGTCCCCGGGGTGGACCAGCGCTGGCAACGGTTCGGACTGACCCGTTGGGAACGCTGGTACCGCTGGCAGTCCGGTGGCCGGGTGGCGAAGTTCGAGGCGGCGACCCCGCTGCGGCGGTAGCTGTGCGGTCGCACCGCACTACTGTCTGCGTAGGCTTGCCACCGATGAGCGCGCGCGCAGGAGTTGTCGTAACCGGCACCGAGGTCTTGACCGGACGGGTGGCCGACCGGAACGGCCCGTGGGTGGCGGACCGGCTGCTCGATCTCGGCGTCGATCCGGCTCACATCACCATCTGTGGGGACCGTCCGGCCGATATCGAGGCGCAGTTGCGGTTCCTGCGCTCCGAGGGTGTCGATCTGATCGTGACGACCGGCGGCCTGGGGCCGACCGCCGACGATACGACCGTCGCCACCGTCGCCCGGTTTTGTGACCGTGAGCTCGTACTGGACCTGCGTGTGGAAGCCAGGATCGCCGCGATCGTCGCGAAGTGGACGGCCCGCTTCCCCGATATCGATGCTGATGCGGTACATACCGCCAACCGCAAACAAGCGATGGTGCCCGTCGGCGCGACGGTCCTCGACCCGGTCGGCACCGCGCCGGGGGTGGTCGTCGCCGGGTGCCCGACTGTGGTCGTTTTGCCGGGTCCGCCGAAGGAACTGCAGGCGATGTGGCCGGCGGCGATGGCAACCGAGGCCGTTGAGCAGGCAATCGCCCAGCGCACCGTCTACCGACGGGACACCGTGCTGATGTTCGGGGTCGCGGAGTCCGGATTGGCCGAAACCCTGCGGCAAGCCGAGCGGCAGGTTGACGGCGCCGCCGCGCTGGAAATCACCACCTGCCTGCGTCGCGGTGAGTTGGAGATGGTGACCCGGTACGAGCCCGGCAGCGCACCGGCCTACCGCTCGTTGCTGGACCTGGTTCGGGAGCGTCACGGTTCGGCGATCTTCTCCGAGGACGGTGCATCGGTCGACGATCAGGTCGCGCGGCTCCTGGCCAATCGGCGGATCGCCACCGCCGAGTCGTGCACGGCCGGCCTGCTGGCGGCCCGGCTCACCGACCCTCCGGGCGCGTCAGATTATGTCCTCGGCGGCTGCGTGGCCTACGCCAACGCCGCCAAGACCGGACTGCTCGGGGTGGACGCGGCGCTGATCGCCGAGCATGGCGCGGTATCGGCAGAAGTAGCCGAAGCGATGGCGGCCGGCGCGCTGGACCGGTTCGGCGCCGACACGGCGGTTGCGATCACCGGAGTGGCCGGTCCCGGCGGGGGAACCGCGGAAAAGCCGGTCGGCACGGTGTGGTTCTGCGTACGGCTCGCCGAAGGGCCGATCATCACCCGGTGTGTCCAGATTCCCGGGGAGCGCACCGATGTCCGGGACCGCTCCACGACGGTGGCGATGCACCTGCTGCGGAGGGCACTGTCCGGTGCCCGAAGTGGATGATGTCTTTGGAGTTGCGGGTGGATACACTCTCCGCCGGGTAGGACGAATCGAGCAAGGAGCAACCTCAGTGAAAACCGGAATTCTTCTCACGGCGGCCGGTGCGGTGGCCCTCTTCGGCGCCCCGATCGCCGCTGCCGAGGATGCCGACACCACCGTCACGCAGATCGGCGGACAGGCCGAATTGGCGGACGGATCGGTCGTTCAGGCCTGGACCGTTCTCGAACTCCAGCCCAGTTTCGATTCCATTCCCTACCAGGCGCAGGGCACGCTGTGGGAGGCCATAGTCACCGACGAGGCCATCCAGGGTTCGGTGACCCCGATCGTGTCCGACTTCAATGCTCGCGCCGACGACGGCGCGAACTACCGGGCCCTCTTCCAGGTGCCGACCGCGATGGGGGTCAGCCCGGCGACGTTGGCCCAGGGGCAGGAGGTCAGCGGAAAGATCTACTTCGATGTCACCGGCTCCGACCCGAGCAGTGTCGTCTACAACTCGCTGGGCCAGGATCTGATCGTGTGGGAACAACCGGCGGAGGTGACCACCATCGAGGAGATGGAGGTGATCGTCGACGGTGACCAGGTCACCATCATCGACGAGGAAGCGATCGTCGGCGAGGACGGGGCGGCGCTGGAAGAGACTGAGATCGTCATCGAGGGTGACCAGGTCGTCGCCGAGGAGGCCGAACTCGACGTCGTCGGTGACTGATCCGGCGGCAGGCCGCTACCTGCCCGTCGGCCGACCCCGCGCGGTACCGGATCGGAACCTGCTCCGGACTCAGGTGGCCAGCGGTGACGGTGGCCCCGGCTTCGCTTGAGCGGCGTCGCGTCGCCGGGCCGCCATCCCCGCGAGCGCCTCGAACACCACCCGGTGGGCGGCGTTTACGGTCAGTTCGGCGTGGTCGTAGGCCGGTGCGACCTCAACGACGTCCACGCCCACGACATCGTGCTCGTAACACAGCTGGCGCACCATGCGCAGCAGGTCGGCGCTGGTGATACCACCCGGTTCCGGGGTGCCGGTCCCTGGTGCGTGAGCAGGGTCGAGAACATCGATATCGACTGATACGTAGAGCTTCTCGGCTTTCGCGAGCGCCTCGCCGACGGCCCGGCTCATCACCGCCTTGAAACCGTGGTCCCAGATCTCCTGCATGGTGTGCCACGTCATGCCCTGTTCCTGCATCCACTCGAAGGTGTCCTGCGGCGGCCAGTAGCCGCGCAGGCCGACCTGGACGAAGTGGGTGCCCGGTACCGCTCCCGATTCGATGAGCCGCCGCATCGGGGTGCCGTGGCTGGCCAGGTTTCCCTCGATGATGTCTGCGGTGTCGGCGTGGGCGTCGAAGTGGACGATACCGACGTTGCCGTAGCCGTATACGTCGGCTACCGCGGTCGCGGCCGGCCAGGTGATGGAGTGGTCACCGCCCAGGATCACCGGAACGATCCCCCGGGAGGCGATGGCATGCACACGGTGGCGGATGTTGGCGTGCGACTGCTCGGTTTGCCCATGCGGACAGTAGGCGTCCCCGTAGTCGACCACTTCGAGCCAGTCGAAGATCTCCAGTCCCAGATCGAGGTGGTAGGTGCCCGGTTCGTAAGCGGTGGCGCGGATCGCGCGGGGACCGAACCGTGCCCCGGGCCGGTTCGTGGTGCCGACGTCGAACGGCGCGCCGACGACGGCGACATCGGGACGCCAGGAGTCGAGTTGTTCGGTATCGGTGAGGAACGGCCGCTGGCCGAAGGACACCAGTCCGGAGTTGGCGAGTTCAAGTTGTTCCAGCATGCCCGGCGACAGATCGCGGGACGGCCCAGGTTGATCGTCGCCCTCGTTCATCTCCGTGACACTACCGTCCGTGGCCCTCAGCGCTGGCCGGGATCGGGCCCCGGTTCGGCCGGGCCGTCCAGGCTGGGATTCAAGAGATACTCAATCTGGTTGCCACCGCGCCGACGGGCCCGGAGCATCGTCGCGGTGGCGAGGGCGATCACCCTGTCCACAACCTGGTTCGGAGGCTGCCCGGCCAGGGGCTGCAGCGGTTTGCTGACCACCCCGATGCTGACGGTGACACCACCGGGCAGCGCGGCCAGCGCGGAGCGGATCCGCTCCGCCAGCGGGGTCGGATCGGCGATGGTGAAGGTGTCCGCAATGAGGAACTCCGACTCATCGACATGGCTGAGCAAAGCGTCGCGGCGAACCGTGTCCCGCAGGGCCTGCGCTGCCGCAAGCCGGGCCCGGTCGCAGACGCGACGGCCCTGAAGGCTCAGCAGAGCGGCGAAGCTGTCGATGCCTGCCACGATGAGCACCAGGAAGCGGTCGTCGACGCGGTCCCGGGCGGCGACCATGGTCGCGGCGAGTTCGTCGAATGTCTTCATGGTCAGTAGCCCGGTCAGCGGTTCGACGTCGGTCGGCCCGACCTCGGAGGTCGAGACGTCGGCGATCATTCGCCATGCGAGGAGGGCGGCAGCGTTGATGACGATAACCGGGCTTGTCACGGCAAGAGCCGTTGGTACGTCCGTCATCGCGATCTTGATCCCGAGCCACAGGATGGTGCCGCCCGCGACGCTTGCCGCGAACACCTGGAGCGTGGTGCTGTGGAAGAGCGCGGCGTAACCGAGGACCAGGGAAAAAGCCGTTGCGGTCAGAAGTCCGGCGAGTGGGTTGATGGTGACGATGCATCCCGCCGCCAGCAGAACCGCCCCCAGGATGAGGAATGCGGTGGACTGCGCCCGGGTCGGCCAGCGGTGCCGCAGCCACAGGCCCGCGAGACCCGCACAGGCCAGCGGGACGATGGCCAGAAATACCCTGCCCCCCGGGATGTCGCTGCTGGGTGGATTGCCGGCCGCCAGTATCGCCGGTAGGCCGAGGACCAGGACACTGCCGGCCACCGCCCGCATCGTGGTCCGTTGATGACCGCGGGCTGCGATTCGTGCGGTGACGGCGTAGTACTGGTCAGGGACCCCGCTGCCGAAGAATTTCATCGCGGGGCCCGGTGCACCGATACCGCGTAGTCGCCGCCGCCGAACGGTGCGCGGTCCCATGTCGCCCAGCGGTGGGCGGGAACCAGACCGGCGGCCGCCGCCAATTCGTCGTAGCGGTCCAGCGCCAGCCGTTCGGGGAGAAGGCTGAATCCGGCGACCAGCGCGGCCCCGGGAGCGAGTCGGGCGGCCAGGTTGGTCAACACCCGGCCCTCGGTGCCGGGATCGGTGAAGATCATTACGTTTCCGGCAAGCAGGATCAGGTCCGCGGTCGCCGGAATCCGCTCACCGATCCCGTCCGGGTGGGCAAGATCCGCGGTGACCCAGGTCAGACCCGGGGCCTTGGCCCGCGCGGTCTCGAGCATGAGCTCATCGGCGTCGACCCCGCAGACCGCGAAGCCACGCCGGTGCAGTTCGATCGCCACCCGGCCGGTGCCACAGCCGGCGTCGAGCACCCTGCGTCCGCCCTGGTCGGCCAGCAGCGCCTCGACCAGATCAGCCTCCCCGTGAAGGTGCTGCCCGGCCTCGGCCAGCTCCCGCCAGCGCGCGTCATAATCATCGCCGCGCGGTGCGGCGGTCCGCTCCCAGCGAGTGCTCACGGCGTCATCCTCGCATCGTCACACCGCAACCACGAGGGTCAGCTGATTGCCGTCCCGCTCGACGGTCATCCCGGCCCGGCGGGCTGCGCGGGCGACCGATGCGGCGTCATCGGGTTCGGACTTCCCGGCGGCCAGTACCCGGGCCAGTCGGCCCTTGTGTGCCTTGTTGAAGTGAGTGACCACCGCGCGCCGCCCGTCGGCATGCTCGGCGAGCACGTCCACCCGCACCGCATTGTTCAGCCGCCCGAGACCGATATAGGCCCCGGACCGCAGATCGACCACAAGTTCGCGGTCGGCCAGGCCGGTGAGCACAGGTTCGAGAACGTCCCGCCATCGGGTCGCCAAACCGGGCCGCCCGGGAAGTCTGGATGTCGCGGAGAGCCGGTAGGCCGGAATGTGGTCGTCGGCACGCAGCAGTCCGAACAGGGCCGAGCCGACCGCCAGTCGCGCCCGGGCCCGGCCGGCCGCGGCTCCGCGCAGCGATTCGACGTCCAGCGCGTCGTACAACACCCCGGTGTAGCGGTCAATGGCCGGGAGTGTCGGCGCGACGCGTAGCGCGGCGTTCCGTTCGATTTCGCAGTCCTGCCGGGCTGAGAGACCCAGTGCTCGCCGGCAGGCGGGCGGATCGGCGGTCAGGTCGATCAATTCGGCCACCAGGCCCGCGCGCACCGGTGTCAGTTCCGGAAAGCTGAGGTCGGCCATTCGTAGCGGGGGTCCGTGACCGCCGGCCCGTTTGGTTTCCGACGGGGGAAGCAGCACGATCACATGCAGACGCTAACCGGGAACGGGTGACGGCACGGTGGTGGGTGCCGATCAGTACGGCGGGAGCTGACCGTTGCCGGACTGACTCGCCAGTCCGTTGAGGATATCGAGACTGTGCCGCAGTTTGAGCTGTGAGAGCCACGGCGGGTCTTGGTTGGGGGGCAGGGCGTCGGTCGGTGTCCACGCCTGGCATCCATTGGTCTTGAAGGCGGTATCGGTCGGGTCGATCTGTACCGTCTGCGGCTTTTTGGTCAGCGCATTCGCCACGGTGGCGTCCTCGGCGCCGATACGGCGCCAGTAGCAGGTCTCGCCGGCAAGCGGGCCGGGGGAGCTGTAGAGCCCGGGTGGGATATCGCTACCCACGACGAACGTACCGTCACCGTCCATGGTCGCCGGTCCGGCGCTGGTTGCGGCTTGGTGCGGAGCATCCGGGGCCGGGGCTGGAGCCGGGGCAGAATCGGGCTCCGCCGCAGCCGGAGCCGCCGTGGTCAGCGATCCGATGGTCAGCGCCGCGGCCACCGCCCATATCCGTACCCGCACGCTGTACCAGGGTACGCGGAGGCGCGGGATCGGCTTCAGGCCGACTTACGCAGCAGCGGTAACAGCATCCGACGACGTTTGAGGACCGCCTCGTCGAACTGGTGCTCGGCTTCGGCCACCGAGTCAATCAGGGGCAGCTCCGCGGCATCGGCTCGACCGCGCAACCGCGACGCGACCGCCTCCCCGGCGATCAGTGCCCAACTCGCGCCCGATGCCGCGCATCGGGTATCCACGGCGTCAAAGAGGCCGGTGGCTGCGGGGGTGAACGCCGTCGCTGCGCTGAGGTCGAGGACAAACGGGGTGTCGGCGAGGATGAAACGAGTGACGTAGTCGGTGACTCGAGCGAGGTTGCGGGCATCGACGCGGCCCCCGACAGCGACCACCGTCGAACCGTGGCGGTGGTGGGCACGGATGTGCGCGCCGTGAAAGTCCGCTTCCGGGTTGCCGTATCTGGAAGTGAAGCTCGTCATGATGTCCGCCCTCATGTCGATGGCCGATGACCGCCAGCCGACGGCCTCGCTAACGACGCTATAAGCCAACTCTAAGGTGCCCGGGAGCGGCGTCTAAATCTCTGGTGAGAATGGAATCTCGGCCCACTCTCGGCGCTTTGTCACTGCGGCGTCATTGCGGCGCGGACCTCTCCCGGATGGTCACGGTTCAGCAGCCCGGCGGTCCGGTGCCGCGCCGAAACCGGCTGCGGATCGTACGGTGGCGCTGTGCAGGCTGACTCGTCCCGGGCGAGGACGGCGCTGCAGTGGGTCGGGGTGTGGTGCGCGACGACGGCGCTACTGGCCTACCTGGGTTCGGTGAGCGCACTGTCGTGGATTCTCGGTGCGCTGGCCGCACCGGCTGCGGTGGTAGCGGGCTGGCGCTGGTGGCTGGCATGGCTGGATCAACGACGCGCGGCTCGGCGCGATGAGCTGTACCGCTCCACCGGGCAGGCTGCCGTCGACACCATGACGGGCGTCGAGTTCGAGTACTACGTCGCAGCGGTGCTGCGGGGAATGGGCTATGCGGTCGAGATGACGAGCGCCAGCGGCGATTTCGGGGTCGACCTGATTGCGGTCCGGGACGGCGTCCGCACCGCTGTTCAGTGCAAGCGGCAGATCCGGAAAGTCAACGGATCTGCTGTCCAGCAGGTGGTCGCCGGGGCCGCGATACACGACTGCGACACCACTATGGTGGTGTCGAACCACCGCTACACCCGGGCTGCCGAACAACTTGCCGAGGCGCACGGATGTGTGCTGGTCGATCGCGTGCGGTTGGCCCGGATCGCACGAGCGGGAGGGCGGCAATCCGCCCCGGAAAAGCTGCACCGCTGAGCCCGGGCCGGGCCGGTGGCGGTCTTACGCGTTTCTGACCGCAGTCGACCGATCGTGGCGTCGGGCACCGGCCCAGGAATAGCGTTGATTTCATGACAAAGTCTGCTGCCCGCATGCTCGCCATATTGTTAGCGGTGGCCGCGCTGGCCCTCGGCGTCGGCAAACCGGCGACGGCCGTCGCTGACGACCTGAACTTCACCGGAACCACGCTGAGCGGAGCCACCTTCAACGGGTCCAGCCTGCAGGGCAAGCCTGCGGTGCTCTGGTTCTGGACGCCGTGGTGCCCGTTCTGCAATGCCGAGGCCCCGAGCGTGAGCGCCGTCGCTGCCGCCAACCCGGCCGTGACCTTCGTTGGCATCTCGACCCGGGCCGACGTGACCGCCATGCAGAGTTTCGTGTCCAAGTACAACCTGAACTTCACCAATATCAATGATGCCGACGGCTCGATCTGGGCCCAGTTCAAGGTTCCGTGGCAGCCCGCCTACGTGTTCTTGCGCCCGGATGGGTCGTCCACGTTCGTGAACAACCCGACCTCGGCGATGTCCCAGCAGGAGCTGACCGACCGGGTGCTCGCGCTGACATCTTGATCCCGCGGTGAACACCGATCTGCTCGGCCTGGCACTGGCCGCCGGAATGGTCGCGGCTTTCAACCCGTGCGGCTTCGCGATGTTGCCCGCCTACCTGACCCTGGTGATCCAACGGGAGGGCGGCGGTCAACTCGGCGCGGTGGGTCGTGCTCTGGCAGCGACCGCGGTGATGGCGCTGGGTTTTCTCACGGTGTTCGGGTTGTTCGGCCTACTGACGGTATCGGTGGCCTCGACGGTGCAGCGCTATGTGCCGTACGTGACGCTGGTGGTCGGCGCATTGCTGGTGCTGCTCGGCATCTGGTTGTTGTCGGGTCGGGAACTGGCAGGCTGGTCGCTCGGCAAGGGTGCCGGGTGGGCACCGAGCGCCCGGCTGGGGTCGATGTTCGGGTACGGCGTGGGATACGCGATCGCCTCACTGTCCTGCACCATCGGGCCCTTTCTCGCCGTGACCGGTAGCGCTCTGCGCAGCGGCTCAGCCCTCGACGGGGTGCTGGTCTACTTCGCCTACGCCGCCGGCATCGCCGTTGTGGTGGCAGTTCTGGCGGTCGCGGTGGCGCTGGCCAGCGGAGCGGTGATCGAACGGATGCGCTCCATCCTGCCGTACGTGAACCGCATCAGTGGTGCGGTTCTCGTGGTGGTCGGCCTCTACGTGGCCTACTACGGGTGGTACGAGTTACGTCTGTTCAGTGGTGCGGGGGACGCCGACGACCCGGTGATCGCCGCCGCCGGGCAGCTGCAGCGGGTGCTGGCGGGCTGGGTCTATCAGGGTGGCATCTGGCCTTGGCTATTGGTGCTGGCGTTGTTGATCGCCGGCACCGCGGCGTTGTTGAGATGGCGCGGCCGCCGCCGGGTATCTGGTGAGGGTCGCGCCGACAGCATGGCGCGCCGATAGAATACGGCGATGTCGTTACGAACCTGGTGTGCGGCCGCCGCAGCCGTCGCCACCCTGTCCAGCGTGCCGGCGGCCATCGTCACCATCGCGCCCAGCGGCGAGGCGAATGCCGACGTGTGCGCCAGCGCCGGACGTCGTGTCACGGTCAGCGGGTGCGCGAACCTCTCCGAGGTGATGGCGCCCTACGTGGTACCGCCGAACGCCTACGCCCCGATCACACCCGATGCCAGCGCCTGTGTGGGCTGGAACGGCCGGTGGGTCAGCGCCGACGGCTGCACCTGAGCGCGGCGTCTCGACACGGACCACCGGTCGGCAGCCCGTCGATGCCCTACATTCGGAACGCCGAAACCCCGCGAGCGGTCGACTCGCGGGGTTTCGCGTACCGGTGACTCAGCGGTGCAGGTCGAACCTGTCGAGGTCCATCACCTTGGCCCAGGCCGCGACGAAGTCTCGAACGAACTTCTCCTTGGCGTCGTCCTCGGCGTACACCTCGGCCAGCGCCCGAAGCTGGGAATTCGACCCGAAAAGGAGGTCGACCCGGGTTCCGGTCCATCGGACCTCTCCGGTGGACCGGTCCTTGCCCACATAGGTGCCGTCATCGGCCGGCGCCGGTGACCACTCGGTTCCCATATCCAACAGGTTGACGAAGAAATCGTTGGTCAGCTGACCGGGCCGGTCGGTGAGCACCCCGTGCTTCGAGTCCTTGAAATTGGCGCCGAGGACCCGCAGACCGCCCACCATCACTGTCATCTCCGGACCTGACAGGGTCAGCAGATTCGCCCGGTCCAGCAACTGGAACTCAGCAGGCAATTGAGCACCCTTGCCGAGATAGTTGCGGAACCCGTCGGCTACCGGCTCCAGGTGGGCGAAGGACTCCACCTCCGTCATTTCCTGGGTCGCGTCGCCCCGGCCCGGGCTGAACGGCACGGTGACGTTGACCCCGGCGTCCTTGGCGGCTTTCTCCACGGCCGCAGCGCCGCCCAGCACGACGAGGTCGGCGAAGGACACCCCGGTACTGGACGCCTTCTGGATCTCCTCGAGCTTGCGCACCACCTGAGCCAGCTCGTCGGGCTCATTGGACTCCCAGCCGGCCTGCGGCTGCAATCGGATGCGGCCGCCGTTGGCCCCGCCCCGCTTATCGCTGCCGCGGAAAGACGAGGCGGCCTTCCATGCGGTCGCGATCAGTTGCGGGACAGTCAGACCCGAGGCGAGGATCTGCTTCTTCAGCGCTGCCACGTCAGATTCGCTCAGCTGGCTCTGTCCGGACGGGACAATGTCCTGCCACAGCAGATTCCGGCTGGGCACCAGCGGCCCTCGATAGCGGGTCACCGGGCCCATATCGCGGTGGATCAGCTTGAACCAGGCCTTGGCGAATTCCTCGGCGAGTTCGTCGGGGTGATCGAGCCAACGCCGGGTGATCTTCTCGTAGATGGGGTCGAAACGCAGGGCCAGATCGGTGGTGAGCATCGACGGATGGGTTTTGCCGGTCCCGAAGGCCTCGGGTACGGAGTTGGCCCAACCGTCGTGCTTGGGCTTCCACTGGTGGGCCCCCGCGGGACTGGTCGTCAGCTCCCACTCGTTGCCGTACAGGATCTCCAGGTAGCTGTTGTCCCACTTCGTCGGGGTGTGGGTCCAGATCACCTCCAACCCGGATGTGGCGGCGTCCCTGCCGACCCCGGTGCCGTTGGCGTTCTTCCATCCCAGACCCTGCTGCTGCATCGGTGCTGCTTCCGGCTCCCGGCCGACCAGGGCCGGATCTCCCACACCGTGGGTCTTGCCGAATGTGTGGCCGCCGACGATCAGGGCCGCGGTCTCGATATCGTTCATCGCCATCCGGCCGAAGGTGTCGCGGATGTCGATGGCGGACGCCAGCGGGTCGGGATTGCCGTCCGGGCCCTCGGGGTTGACGTAGATCAGGCCCATCTGGACCGCGGCGAGCGGGTTCTCCAGGTCCCGCTTACCGGTGTAGCGCTGATCGCCGCCGAGCCAGGTGTGCTCCGGGCCCCAGTAGACCTCCTCGGGCTCCCACTCGTCCTGCCGGCCGAAGGCGAATCCGAGGGTCTTGAAGCCCATATCCTCCATGGCCACGTTGCCCGCGAAGACCAGGAGGTCCGCCCAGGACAATTTCTTCCCGTACTTCTTCTTGACCGGCCACAGCAGCCGGCGGGCCTTGTCCAGGTTGGCGTTGTCGGGCCAGCTGTTGAGCGGGGCGAACCGCTGCATACCGGCACCGGCGCCACCGCGGCCGTCCTGCACCCGATAGGTGCCCGCGGCGTGCCAGGACATCCGGATGAAGAACGGTCCGTAGTGGCCGAAGTCGGCCGGCCACCAGTCCTGCGAGGTCTTCATCACGTCGACGAGATCGGCCCTCACGGCGTCGACGTCAAGGCTCTGAACTTCCTCGGCGTAGTCGTAGTCGGCGCCCATCGGATTGATGACGTCCGGATTGTGCTGCAGGATTTTCAGATTCGGCTGGTTGGGCCACCAGTCCCGGTTGCCGCCGCCCTCGACCGGCGGTTTCATCACGGGACACTGCGCGCCGTTCTGGCGCTCCTCGTGAAACCGGGACAAGAGGTTTTCTCGCAGTTGCGACTCGTTCATCGCATAGATCTCTTGTTCGTTGGTGATCGGCTCTTCAGCCACGGGCGTTCCTTCCGGGATTGGATAAATGGGCCACGGTCACGGTTGTGATCGCGAGGATTGTGGGGTGGAGCAGTCGGGACAGCGACCCCAGTAGATGACCTCAGCCTCGTCCACCAGGAAGCCGTGGTCGTCGGCGGGGGCCAGGCACGGCGCAGCGCCCACGCTGCAGTCGATATCGGAAATCGCGCCGCAGGAACGGCAGACCATGTGGTGGTGATTGTCGCCGACCCGCGACTCGTAGCGTGCGACCGAACCCGAGGGCTGGATGCGTCGGACGAGGCCGGCGGCGGTCAGCGCGGCCAGCACGTCGTAGACGGCCTGCCGGGATACCTCGGGCAGGGCACTGCGTACGGCGCCGAAGACGGTGTCGGTGTCGGCGTGCGGATGGGCGGCGACCGCCTCCAGCACGGCCAGACGGGGTTGGGTCACCCGTAGCGTGGCGGATCGCAACTGCTCAGCGAAACCTGGTGAGGATGCCACCCTGCGATCCTGTCGCGGTTTCTGGAATGAGTCAAGTAACAGCACTGGGTATGGTTATCGGCCGTGCCTCTCAACACGGTCGCGGTCGAAATGGTCCCGCCCAACATCGACCGCAGCCTTCCCGAGCAACTCGAAGAGGCCCGCAAGGTTGCTCGGATCTCGGCCCAGACCGGAACTGCCCAGCACATCGGTCACGTCATGATCCCAGGCATGATCGCCGAGGACGGCGATCGCCCGGTCGAGATGAAGCCCAAACTGGATGTCCTGGACTACTGGAAAATGATCTCACCGGAATTGCCCGGACTCGGCGGGCTGTGCACCCAGGTCACTTCGTTCTCCGATGAAACGACCCTGCGCCGGCGGCTGACTGATCTGGTCGAGTCGGGCATGGAGGGCATCGCCTTCGTCGGTGTGCCCCGCACGATGTGCGATGGCGACGGGTCCGGTGTCGCCCCCACCGACGCCCTGGCCACCTACCGCGAACTCGTTCCCAACCGTGGCGCGATCCTGATCCCCACCCGGACCGGCGAGCCCGAGCGGTTCGGCTACAAGTGCCGTCAGGGCGCAACGTACGGTATGACCCAGTTGTTGTACTCCGATGCCATCGTCGGTTTTCTGACCGAGTTCGCCCGCAGCAGCGACCAGCGGCCCGAGATCCTGTTGTCCTTCGGCTTTGTCCCGAAGGTCGAAAGCCGAGTGGGACTGATTGACTGGCTCATCCAGGATCCGGGGAACCCCGCCGTCGCGGCCGAGCAGGCGTTCGTTGCGAAACTGGCCGCCGCCGACCCCCCGGTCAAGCGCAGAATGATCCTCGACCTTTATCAGCGGGTCATCGACGGCACCGCGGGGCTCGGGTTCCCGCTGAGCATTCACCTCGAGGCCGCCTACGGTTATTCGGCACCGGCGTTCGACACCTTCGCCGAGATGCTGAGTTACTGGTCGCCGGGGTGAAGACCTGGATCGAATTCGACGAAGCACCGGTGTTCGCGATACCGCTCACCGATGCTGTCGGGGAGCTCACGGTGTGCGAGGGCATGCTGATCGAGGGCCCGCAGGGCTGGGGTGAGTTCAGCCCGCCGCCGGGTTGTGACGACCGGATGGCGGCGCGCTGGCTGACCGCTGCCATCGAGGTGGGCACGGTCGGCTGGCCGGACCCCGTCCGGGGGAGGGTTCCGGTCGCGGTAAACGTCCCGTCGGTTGATCAGGTCCGCGCGCGGCAACTGGTCGCCGATGCCGGGTGCCGCACCGCGGCGGTCAGGGTCGGTGACCGGGTTGACTCGCTGGCCGGTGATATCGCCCGCGTGGAAGCGGTCCGCGATGCGTTGGGGCCGCTGGGCGCCATCCGCTGTGATGCGAACGGAAACTGGGATGTCAACACCGCAGTCGAGGCGGTCCCGGCCCTGGACCGCGCCGCCGGCGGGCTTGAGTTCATCGAGCAACCCTGCGCTGGTCTCGACGAAATTGCCAGACTGCGCCGCCTGATCGATGTCCCGATCGCCGTCGACCAGTCTGTCCGGGATGCCCCCGACCCGCTGCGGGCCGGGTTGGCCGAGGCCGCCGACATCGCTGTGTTGAGTGTGGCCGCCCTGGGCGGGGTCCGGCGGGCGTTGCGAGTCGCCGACAGCTGCGGTCTGCCGTGCGTGGCGGCCGAGGAGCTGCACAGCAGCATCGGCGTCACCGGCGGCTTGGCGCTGGCCGGTGTTCTTGCCGAGACCGGATTCGCCAGTGCGCTGGGCGGTGTACGTCTGTTGTCCGGCGATGTCGTCACCCCGGGCCGATCATTGATTCCCGCGGATGGCTGCCTGCCGGTGGCACCGATACCGCCGGCGCCCGACCCGGACCGGCTGGAACGGTTCGGCACCAGCGATCCGGAAATCGTCGCACGGTGGCGGCGGCGACTCGCCGCTGCGCAGCGCTACCTGTAGTCCTGTCCTCAGGCCTGCTACCGGGGTTCGTCCTATCGGGGTTCGTCGTCGTCAGCGCGGAGAATCTCTTCGGGGTGGTGGTAGTGGTTGACGCGGTGCTGGCCTCGGTCGAGGTTTGGCGGGGGGATCCATTCGGTTCGGTTGTCGGGTCTGCGCTTTCGGGTGGTCCATCCGGTAGGCGAGTCATCGACGAGGCGGTTATCGCATCCGCAGGCCAGGGTGAGCTCATTGATATCGGTGTTGCCGCCGTGTTGCCAGTCACGTTCGGCGTGGTGAACCTGGCACTGGTTAGGCGGGGCGGTGCAGTCGGGTTTGGTGCAGCCCCGGTCCAGGGCGTACAGGGCCAGGCGTTGTCCCGGACTGGCGGTGCGCCGGGTGCGTCCGTAGTAGAGCTGGATCTGCCGGGGGCTGTGGAACAGGGCAAGGTAGGGATGGGCGCCGGCGGCGGCCATTCGGATGAGGGTGGGGATCGGTAGTTCGGTTCCGCCACCGGTGTGGGCTTGCCCGGCGGCCGCGGTGAGTTCGGCCAGTGTGGTGGTCGCCACGATCGTGACCGGAAGTCCGTTGTGCTGGCCGAGGTTTCCGGACGCGAGCATGGCCCGGCACACGGTTTGCAGGGCGTCGTGGTTGCGTTGGGCGGGGCTCCGGGTGTCGGCGTCGATCTGGGCCTGGGACGGGGTGCCGTCGATGCAGGGGGTGTCGTCGTCGGGGTTGGTGTGTCCGGGGGCGGCGAGTTTCGCGTTCAGGGCGTCGATGGTGGCGCGCAGTTCGGGGGTGATCCAGCCGGTCAGCCGGCTCATGCCGTCGAGGCCCTGCGGGGCGAGTGTGAGGCCGCGTTTGCGGGCCTGTTCACGATCATCGTCAAGGGTGCCGTCCTGGTCGAGGTAGCCCATCAGCTGGCGGGCGAGCTTGCGCAGCCCTTCCGGGGTCAGCCCGCCGGCGAGCCCTGCGAGTTGGGCCTCGGCGGCCGCCTGGGTCCCCGGGTCGATATCGGCGGGTAGCTGGTCGATGAAGTCGCGGATCACCGTGATGTGATCGGTCCCTATCTCGCCGCGAGCGGCCGCGGCGGCGGTTCCCGGTAGGTGGGGCTGCAGTGGTTCGCCGGTGACGGCCCGGCGCGCCCCGAGCGCAGCGGCCTCGGCAATCCGGCGGCTGGCGTCTGATCCGCTGATCCCCAGCCGTTGGGCCAGCACCGCTCGCCATGACTTAGCGCCCAATTCTTTGGCCGTGGCCTGGGATTGCAGATGGTTGAGCAGTGCATGCTCGGCGGTGGGTTGGCGGCGGCGATGAGTTTCCAGCCGGTCGAGCACCACCAGCACCTGTCCGGCGCTGAGCGTATCGACCGGTAGCGAGGCCAGCTTGTCCCACGCCGCCTCGAGTTCGTCCAACGCGGCTAACATCTCCATGGATCGAACATTAGTTCGATGCACCGACAAGTTTCCGGGCGGTGGGAAGGCGGTGCGGGCCGCCGTCTGCGATCACCGATGCGGACACCCGGGGCACCCACCGGCTTCTCATTCGTTCGACCGCATACCGCCAGATCGGCATCATGCGGCCGACCTCGAAACCGGGTTGGGGCCGCGACCACACCGGCCGGTTCACCGGGCCTGGTTTTGGCCGTCACCGCTGCCAGTGCAACTATGGAGCGGCAACTTTGCCGCAGCGAAAGGCATCAGGGCTCATAGCGATGTACGAGCAAGTCAACGGATGGGAAGCGGGCTCCGACCCCAGGGATGCGGGCTTCCGCATCGATTCGGTACTGGCCCGCAGCTGGCTGCTGGTCAACGGGGCCCAGTACGACAGGTTCATCCCGGCCTCACATTCTCGTGCCGACATCGTGGTACTCGATATCGAGGATGCGGTCGCGCCGAACGGCAAGCCGGCGGCCCGGGAGAACGTGGTCCGGTGGCTGGCCGACGGAAATCGGGACTGGGTCCGGATCAACGGGTTCGGCACCCAGTTCTGGGCCGACGATCTCGACGTGCTGGCCAACACATCGGTCGGCGGGGTGATGCTGGCGATGGTGGAATCGGTCGATCACGTCACCGAGACCGCGAAACGGCTGCCCGGCGTCCCGATCGTCGCCCTCGTCGAAACCGCACGCGGACTGGAGCGCATCACGGAGATAGCCGCGGCCAAGGGCACGTTCCGGTTGGCGTTCGGTATCGGCGATTTCCGGCGGGACACCGGCTTCGGCGAAAACCCGACAACGCTGGCCTACGCCCGATCCCGATTCACCATCGCGGCCAAGGCCGCCCATCTCCCGGGCGCGATCGACGGCCCAACCGTCGGCTCGAGCGCCCTCAAACTCAGCGAGGCGACCGCGGTATCGGCTGAGTTCGGTATGACCGGCAAGATCTGCCTGACTCCGGACCAGTGCCCCACCGTCAACGAAGGTCTCTCGCCGTCGCAGGAGGAGATCTCCTGGGCCCAGGAGTTCTTCGCCGAATATGAGCGTGACGGCGGGGAGATCCGCAATGGCTCCGATCTGCCGCGTATCGCGCGCGCCACGAAGATTCTCAATCTGGCCCGCTCCTACGGGATCGAGGTCTCGCAGTTCGATGATCAGGCCGTACATGTGACCGCCCCGTCGGATACCTACCACTACTGAGCCTGGACGCACCGGTCGGTGATGGCCGGGTCATGAACTTTGGTGATGACCGGTGTTGAACAGAGTGTCCTGACCCCGGTGTCGCGGGCATGTACGGGCAGGCGAGTGTGGTGCCCGTCGCCCCGCGCCGTGTCAGCAGTCCCGTCAGCAGTGCTGCGTCAGCGATGCCGTCCGCGTCGGCGTCCAGGCCAGAGGCGTGGAACAACGCTGAGGCTGCCGGGTACCTCTGGGGTATCGCATCGCCGAGATGCCCGTCTACGTGGCCGAATCAGATTATGGACAACTCTTGTTCAGCCACCGCGACAGGACATTTCGCCGTCATGACCCGGTACCGACTGCAACCGAATCGGTGGCATCCAGGCTTACTCAGCCGCCCGCGCCGCCACCCGCGACGCACCTGCGCTGCGCCCCTGTGTGCGTGACGGCTTGGCGGCGTCGGCGGCACCGTCGGCGCTCGCGGCGGGTGCACCGGCCCGCGGCGCGCGACGGGTCTGACCGACCGCCGCGGCCCCGTCGGCAGCGGCAACCTCGCTGACGGCAACCTCGGTGACGGCAACCTCGGTCACGGCCACCTCTTCAGCGGCAACCTCGGCAGTCGTAACTGTGGCAGCGGCAGGCTGGTCGGCAACCGGTGCGGCCTCGGCCGCCGCGGCTGATCCGGCCGGTGCGGCCTCGGCCGCCGCGGCTGATCCGGCCGGTGCGGCCTCCGCGGAGACCGGAGCCTGCGGGGCCTCGACGGCTGCCGCGGAAGGCGCGATAGCCGAGTCCGCAGCCGCCCGCTGGGCCACCGAACCCCGCTCGGTCCCGACGGCGGCGACCGCGGCGCCGGGCGCCGCGACGGCGGCCAACGGACCCGGAATCCACCCGGTGATCCAGTTGATGACGTTCTCGACGGTGTTCACGACCTGGTTGATGATGTTGGGGATGTTGAACCAGTTGACGATGTTGTCGATCGTGTTGATGACGTCGTTGATGATGTTCGGGATGTTCGGGATCCAGCCGAAGAAGTAGTCGATCTCCGCCTGGACGAAGCCGACCGCGGTGTTGACAAGACCCTCGGCCCAATCGACCGTCGAGTTGGCGGCGCTGGCCAGGTAGTTGCCGGGATCGCCCGACAGGGGCCAGAAGTTCCCGTTGGCCAACGGCGTGACGAGGGCGTCGACCCAGAAAACCGTGTCTGCGACGGCATCTTCTCCGTACCCGTAGAGAATGTCGATCTGATTGGCGACCGGGGGCCCGACCAATGGCACGCTCCCGATCGCATCGGTGATGCCGTAAACCACGTCCGACACCACCGCCTCGATGTCTTGGTAGACATCCCAGATGAATCCGGCCAGCATGACGTTCTCGGCGACGACCGCGGAGGACGTCGGCAGGGCAGCGGGGGCGGCCACGAGGGCCGACGGATTTGCGCTCAACGCCGAGCCGAACGCCACGGCTGTCGCCGCCGTCAGGGCGAGTGCGGGACGTGTCAGTGCTTCCATGGCTGCTCCCGTTCCTTAATTTTTACTCGCGAAGAAGCGTCAAGAACCTATCAGAAAGCTGAGAGTACTGTCTCAGTTGTCACGACTCCAATGTCCGGTGACAGGTGTTTACGCTGCCCATCGCACTTCAGCCGAAGGCCGCAACCCCTCCGAGGGGCCTCGGCCGGCGACACGGCCGGAGCTGAGATCCATGGGCAGTATCGCGGCGCAGTGCACACTCAGGTGATGACCTCCCGCGATCAGCTGACCCGAATCCCGCCTGAAATCCGCCGGAGTGCGCCGATGTCCGATCCCCGGACGCGGCCCTCGACGACGTCCGGGCTGGTGTGATCGTGACGCTCCGGGAATTGAAGGGCTTGCCGGACGTCCGGGCGTTCTTCCACACCAACACGGTGCCGCTGTACTTCATTTCTCCCACCCCGTTCAACCTGCTGGGTATCGACCGCTGGGTGCGAAACTTCTACTACCTGAACTACTTCGACTCCTTCGACGGCAACCATCCGCGGGTATTCGTCCCACGGAACCGGGAGCGCCGCGACTTCGACTCGATGGGAGAAGTGTGCAATCACCTGCTCTCCGACCCGGAGACGCTGGAGTTCATCGCCGACCGCGGCCCCGGCGGCAAGGCCTGCTTCGTGATGCCCGACGAGCAGACCTCCGAACTCGCCCGGCGCGCCGGGCTGCACGTCATGGAGCCACCATCGGAGCTGCGCCATCGGCTCGACTCAAAAGTCGTTATGACCCGCCTCGCCGAGCAGGCAGGGGTGCCGAGCGTCCCCTACACAATCGGTCGGGCCGCTTCCTACCGCGAACTCATGGAATTGGCGGAGGGAGCAGGGCTGGGCACCGACCTCGTCGTTCAGGATCCCTACGGCAATGCCGGCAGCGGAACGTATTTCGTGCGCGGCGAGCAGGATTGGGACCAGTGCGCCGCCGACCTCATTGGACAACGCGAGATCAAGGTCATGAAGCGGATCCGCAATGTCGAGGTTTGCCTGGAAGGTTCTGTCACCCGGTACGGAACCGTCGTCGGACCCGCTATGACCAGCCTGGTCGGCTACCCCGAGCTGACTCCATACCGAGGCAGCTGGTGCGGGAACGACGTCTGGCGCGAGGCGTTGCCGCCGGCTCAGACGCGCGCCGCCCGGGCGATGGTCCGGAAGCTCGGCGACCTGCTGGGCAGTGAGGGCTACCTGGGCTACTTCGAGGTCGATCTGCTGCATGACCTGGACTCCGACGAGCTCTACCTCGGAGAGGTGAACCCGCGGCTCAGCGGAGCCAGCCCGATGACCAATCTGACCACCGAGGCCTATGCCGACATCCCGCTGTTTCTGTTCCACCTGTTGGAGTTCATGGACGTGGACTACGAACTCGACGTCGATGAGATCAACGCACGCTGGCAGCGGGGCTACGGGGAGGACGAAGTCTGGGGTCAGGTGATCATCGCCGAGACATCGACCGACGTCGAACTTTTCACCAAGACGCCACGCACCGGCGTGTATCGCCTCGACGATGCCGGACATGCGACCTTTGCCCGCCCCGCCGACGACTGGGATTCGATCACCGACGAATCTGAAGCCTTCTACATGCGTGTGGCGGCACCGGGTGATCTGCGCTGTGAGGGCGCCCAGCTCGGCGTGCTGGTGACGCCGGGGCATCTGCAGTCCGAGGACTACCAGCTCACCGAGCGATGCCAGCACTGGCTCAAGGCCATCAAGGCGAAATTCAACTCGACGCCGCTGGCGCCGTCGGCGCAGATCGTCTCCCGCCTCGTCGCCCGCGCGTGAGTTCTGCGTCCGGTTCGATCGGCGAGGACGGTCGGCGCCCGCCCGGTATCTCCCTGGCCAACTGGCTGTGGGAGCCGTACTCGCACTGGTCCTACCAGCACGTCGCGGAGATGGTTCCGACCGCGGTGATCTCCCGCGGCACGGCCCCGGCGGCGGCACTGCCGGCAACCCCTGCCGCGGTCGCCGATATCGCGGTGACCGTGACCGGTGGGGCGTCAACGACGGTCGGCGGCGTCATGGACGCCACCGACACCGACGGCTGGGCGGTGGCCTGTGGTGGCTCGCTGGTGGCCGAGGAGTACCGCAGCGGGCTGGGGCGACAGACCCGGCACCTGATGTTCTCGGTGAGCAAATCGCTGGTAGGCGCCGTCGCCGGGGTCTTGCACGGGGCCGGCGCCCTCGACCCTGACGCCGCGGTCACCGCCTTCGTTCCCGCCCTCGCGCACAGCGGCTACGCCGGTGCGACAGTGCGGCACCTGCTCGATATGCGCTCAGGGGTCGCTTTCTCCGACGATTACAGCGACCCGGCCGCCGACATCCACATCCTCGACCAGGCAATGGGGTGGGCCCCCCGGAGCAGCCCGGACATCCCCTCCACCCTGTACGACTTCCTGCTGACCCTGCGGCGGGCGGCCCCGCACGGCGGCCCCTTCGAATATCGGTCCTGCGATACCGACGTCTTGGGCTGGGTCTGCGAGGTCGTCGGCGACCAGCGGATGCCCGATCTGATGTCGGAGGTGCTGTGGAGCCGGATGGGCGCCCAGGCCGACGCCACCATCGGTGTGGACAGCGTCGGGACGGGCATGTTCAACGGCGGGATCAGCGGGTGCCTGACGGACATGATCCGATTCGGGTCGTTGTTCCTGCGCGACGGCGTTTCCCTGACCGGCCAACAGGTGCTGCCGGCGGCATGGATATCCGACACCCTGGATGGGGGACCCGACTCGCGGCAGGCGTTCGCCGCGGCCGAAACCGGTCTGCCCGGCGGCATGTACCGCAATCAAATGTGGTTCCCGTATCCGGGCAACAACGTTCTGCTGTGTCTGGGTATGTGCGGACAGATGATCTACGTCAACCGTGCTGCGCAGACGGTGGCAGCCAAACTGTCCACCCAGCCGCTCACCCACGGCCCGCATGTCCTGCTCGATACGTTGAGCGCCTTCGATGCGGTGGCCGAAGAACTCTCGAGTTCGTTGAGGTGACACGTGTCAGCCGGTGGTGATCAGGTCCGCTGCTTTTTCGCCGATCACGACGGCCGGGGCGTGAGTGTGTCCGCGGATGATCGTCGGCATCACCGAGGCGTCTGCCACCCGCAGCCCGCGGACCCCGCGGACCCGAAGCTGAGGGTCGACGACGCTGCGATCGTCGCGTCCCATCCGGCAGGTTCCCACCGGATGGTAAAGCGTATGCGAACAACTCAGCAGCGCCCGTTCCAAGGTCTCGTCGTCGAGCGTCGTCGCGTTCAACGGACGCACCACCTCGCCCAGGACATTTCGGAGTGCGCCCGTGCGTGCGATGGTCGCGGTTACCCGCAGTCCCTGCATCATGGCCGCGTGATCGATGCCCTGGGGATCCGACAGATAGCGCGGATCGATGACCGGCTTGGCCGCCGGGTCCGCCGACCGGAGCGTGACGGTCCCTCGGCTGTGGGGTGTCAGGAGGATCGGCCCGGTGGCGACTGCATGCCCGTACGGCTGGCCGATACCCTCATCGAAGAATGGGGCCGGCGCCCAGATCAGTTCGAGATCGGGTAGGTCCAGATTGGTTCTACTCCGAACGAACCCGTAAGCCTCACCCACGTTCGAGGTCAGCATGCCGCGTCTGCGCAACAGATAGTCGACCAGCTGCCGTGGCCTCTCCGCGTCGAAGAGGCTGTCGCCGCCGATGGCGAAACCCATTGGGCAGACCAGATGATCCATCAGGTTACGGCCGACCTCCGGCGCGTGATGAACGGTATCGATCCCCAAGTCGGAGAGCTCGGACCCGTCCCCGATCCCGGACAGCATCAGCAATTGGGGCGTGTTGACCGCACCGGCACACAACACCACTTCGCGGTCCGCCCATACCAGCTGCCGGCGCCCGTCTTTGTCGGCGAACTCCACACCGACCGCCCGACCCCCGCCGATCAGGACTCGGCGCACCGTCGACTCTGTCAGGACGGTGAGGTTCGGTCGCTGCAGAACCGGTTTGAGGTAGGCGTCGGCGCAACTCCACCGGGTGCCGCGGCGTTGGGTCACTGCAGTCTCGCGGAATCCATCGGGCGCGGGGTTGCCGGGGGTGCTCACCCGGTAGCCGGCCTGTTCTGCCGCGCGAAGCCACAGCGAGGTCGATGGGCGAGGGCTGCGCTGCTCGGAGATGATCAGGCCGCCATCCTCCACCCGTTCGAAATAGGGGCGCAGGTGCGCGTAGTCCCATTCCGCACCCGCGTGGCGAGCCCACTCGTCGTAGTCGGCCGGGAAGCCCGGCACCCACATCATTGCATTCATCGATGAGGAGCCGCCGAGGACTTTGCCTCGTGGCCAGTAGATTTCGCGCCCACCGACGTGCTTTTGAGGTTCGGTGAGGTAGTCCCAGTCCAGCGCGCTGCGGAACAGCTTGGCGAATGCGGCCGGAATGTGGACGAATTTGTCGGTATCCATCGGGCCGGCTTCCAGCACCACGACGGTGGCGCCCGGATCCGCACTGAGCCGGTTGGCGACCACCGATCCGGCTGATCCGGTACCCACCACCACAAAATCGCTCTGCACGGGCGAAGTATAGGCAAATCGGTCTATGTCAGAGCCGATTCCCGCACGGGTCGGCCGAACGCAGATCGATCGGGCGGGCGCTCAGGACGTGACGTAACCGTCAGCCACATCGAGGGCCGAATCGAGGATGGCCAGCCCCTCGGCCACCTCGGCATCGGTGATATTGCACGGCGGGCAGACGTGGATTCGGTTGTAGTTGGCGAATGGCAGCATCCCGCCGGACTTGCATGCCCCGATAACGGCATTCATCGCCGGACTCGAGCCACCGTAGGGCGCCAGCGGTTCCCGGGTCGCCGGATCGGCGACGAGTTCGACCGCCCAGAACACCCCGAGGCCGCGGACCTCGCCGACTGAGGGATGCCGGTGCGCCAACTGGTGCAGCGCCGGACCCAACACCTGCTCGCCGATGCGGGCGGCGTTGGCGACCATGCCCTCGTCCTCCATGGCGTTGATGGTCGCCACGGCGCAGGCGGTGGCCAAGGGGTGCCCCGAGTAGGTCAGCCCGCCGGGATAGGGGCGCTCGGCGAAGGTCGCATAGATGGCATCGTTGATCGCCACCCCGCCGAGCACCACATAGCCGGATGTGACGCCCTTGGCGAAGGTGATCAGATCGGGCACCACATCGAAGTTGTCGATGGCGAACCACTTTCCGGTGCGGCCGAAACCTGCCATCACCTCATCGGCGATGTAGACGATGCCGTAGCGGTCGCAGAGCTCGCGGACCCCGGCCAGGTATCCGGGCGGGGGGACCATGATGCCTGCGGTTCCGGGCACGGGCTCCAGGATTATTGCGGCAATCGTCGACGGGCCCTCAAGCTGGATGGTCTGCTCGAGGTGCTCCAGAGCGCGTTCGCATTCCTGCTGATCGGTTTCGGCGTGGAACGGTGACCGGTAGAGGAAGGGGCCGAAGAAATGCACGACCCCGCTGGTGCCGTGATCATTGGACCACCGCCGCGGATCTCCGGTGAGATTGATCGCCGTGTCGGTGCCGCCGTGATACGACCGGTACCTCGACAGCACCTTATAGCGGCCGGTGTGCAGCCGGGCCATCCGGACCGCGTGCTCGACGGCGTCGGCACCGGCATTGGTGAAGAAGACCCGGTTCAGGTCGCCCGGGGTGCGCTCGGCGATCAACCGCGCTGCCTCCGACCGGGCGGAGTTGACGTGGGCAGGTGCGACGGTGCACAGCTTGGCCGCCTGTTCGGTGATGGCCGCGATGACTCTGGGGTGCTGATGTCCGATATTGGTGTTGACCATCTGTGAGGAGAAATCCAGCAGCCGGTTGCCGTCGCCGTCCCAGATATAGGAGCCCGCCGAGGCCAGGACAGTCATCGGCGTGAACGGGTCCTGGGCCACCCAGGAGTGAAAAACGTGTTTGCGGTCCAACTGGTAGGCGTGCCGGCCTTCGGCGATGGCGGTGTCGATGTCCTGGCCGTTCGGCAGGACCGTTTCGGCACCCGGACCGGGCACGGGTTCGGTGACTGTCATGGGCGGTGAGTTTACCGGCCGGAGCCCGTCGCGGTTCCCGCGGTGAGTCCGATGGGACCGGTCGCGGCGTAGGCCACTTTTCGGCCACGTTTGAGGACGCCGACAGCACCGTTGGATCACGGTTCGACAAACTGTCCTGCTCTGATCCGGCGAGGGGTAGTAGCGCGGAATGGGTTGTTGTAGAAGTGGTTGTAGTGACTGGTGCGACGCGGTCGATGGAGCCCGCCGTCCTGTCCGTCAACAGAGGATTCGGCCCAGTGGACAGCTGAAGGCAGTGCATATCTGACCGCAGTGCACAACGAACACCAGTGGGCGACGAAACACACGAAAGAGGTGACGTGAACATGAAGCGCATGGGTGCGGCCGTGGTCGGCCTCGTGCTGCTGATGATGACGACTGTGCTCGGGACCTTCGGGGCCTCGGCAGCCCCGGTTTCCCGGGAACAGGCCGTCAACTACGTGATTGAACGGGGCCTCGCCCAGCGGGGCGTGCCCTACTCATGGGGCGGCGGCGGCATTGATGGACCGAGCCTGGGGGAGGGCCCCGGGGCGACGACCGTCGGTTTCGACTCCTCGGGTCTGATCCAATACGTTTACGCCGGGGTGGGCGCGAAGCTGCCGCGGTCCTCCGGGGCCATGTACAACGTCGGGCAACGGGTGACCCCCGCCCAGGCCAAACCGGCAGACCTGCTCTTCTACGGCCCGGAGGGATCACAGAGCGTCACGATGTTCCTCGGCAACAACCAGATGCTGGAGGTAACCGACGCCGGGGTGATCGTCTCGCCGGTCCGAACCACCGATATGGCGTCCCACCTGGTTCGCGTGATCGCCTGACAAGGCGGGCCTGCGGTCCGCTAGGTGCAGTCGGTACAGATCGACTCGCCAGGCCGGCTGCGGGCCAGCCTGCTCCGGTGATGGATCAGAAAGCAACTGCTGCAGGTGAATTCGTCAGCCCGCTGGGGTAGCACCACGACGACAAGTTCCTCCGCCGAGAGGTCCGCGACCGGAAGGTCATAGGATTCCACCGGATCGGGATCATCGATGTCGCGAGTGGCTGCTGAAGGATCTCTGCGGCGGCCGGCCAGTTCGTCCAGGGAATCCTTGGTGGGCTCAACCGGAGCGCGACGTGGTGCGTCGTAATCAACGGCCATTGCTTCGTGCCTTTCAGTCCGGGTGGGTGACGCAGTCCGGTCAGGTGACCGCCGTTGCCCCGGAGTGCGTCGGCCGAATGCGCAGTTGTTCCCGGACCGCGCCCGACCTAAACATCGGTCCACCCCAGCCGCCACGCTTACACTCACGGACATGCAGCGGGCCCGGGGGCAGGAGTTCGACGCGCCGCGGGGCCTGCTCGATATCGATGACTGCGTGGATGCCGCCGGGCGGGTCGCACTGCCGCGCGGAACCACTCTGATCTCGCTGATCGACCGCAATATCGCCAATATCGGCTCGACGGTGGCCTACCGCTACCTGGACTTCGGCCGCTCACCCCACGGTGCCGTCCACGAGCTGACGTGGACCCAACTCGACACCCGTCTGGGGGCAATCGGCTCGCGGATCCAGAGGGTCGCCAGCAGGGGGGAGTGCGTTGCCGTGCTGGCGCCGCAGGGCCTCGACTACGTCGCCGGCTTCTTCGCCGCCGTCAAGTCCGGGACCATCGCGGTTCCCCTTTTCGCCCCCGAGCTACCCGGGCACGCTGAACGCCTCGTCACGGCCCTGCGCGACGCCCAGCCCGCGCTGGTACTGACCACTGCGGCCGCGGAGGGATCCGTGCGGACGTTCCTGGAGCGGCTGCCCGGAGCCACACCCGAGGTCGCGGTGATCGACCGGATCCCCGACAGCGCCGCCGTGGACTTCACCCCCGTCGTCATCGATGAGGATGATATTTCCCACCTGCAGTACACCTCCGGTGCGACCCGCCCGCCGGTCGGGGTGGAAATCACCCACCGAGCGGTCGGGACGAACCTGGTGCAGATGATCTTCGCCATCGACCTGATGAACCGAAACACCCACGGCGTCAGCTGGTTACCGCTTTACCACGATATGGGTCTGTCGATGATCGGCTTCCCGGCGACCTACGGCGGGCATTCAACGCTGATGTCGCCGACGGCCTTCATCCGCCGCCCGCAGCGCTGGATCAGGGCACTGTCCGAAGGCTCCCGGGCGGGGCGGGTGGTTACCGCGGCACCCAATTTCGCTTACGAGTGGACCGCCCAGCGCGGCCGTCCGCGGCCCGAGGAGGATATCGACCTGAGCAATGTCGTGATGATCATCGGCTCTGAGCCGGTCAGTATGGCGGCTATCGACGCTTTCGCCGAAGCCTTTGGCCCGTATGGCCTTCCGCCGACTGCGATAAAGCCGTCCTATGGGATCGCCGAGGCGACTCTGATGGTGGCGACCACCGCCCCGAACGCGGTGGCCGCGGAATCCTATTTCGACCGGGACTGTCTGGCAGCCGGTGTGGCCGTTCGGGTCGGGGCCGACGCACCGAACGCCGTTGCGCATGTCGGATGCGGTCAGGTGGCCCGCAGCCTGTGGGCGGTGATCGTCGATCCGCAGACCGGCGAGGAACTCCCCGATGGCAGGGTGGGGGAGATCTGGTTGCACGGCACCAATATCGGCCGCGGCTACTGGAACCACCCGGAGCAGACTCGCAGTATTTTCGGCGCCCGCCTGGCCGCGCGTTTGTCGTCGGGCAGTCGCGCCCGGGGCATTCCCCATGATGCTGACTGGCTGCGGACGACAGACCTGGGGATGTTCGTCGACGGCGAACTCTACGTGACGGGACGGATCATCGATCTGCTGGAAATCGACGGTCGCACGCTCTACCCGCAGGATATCGAGGCCACCACGGCCGAGGCAGCGCCTTCGGTGCGCCGCGGCTATGTCGCGGCCTTCACCGCCCCCGAACTGGTGATCGTCGCCGAACGGGCCGCCGGCCGGTCCCGGTTCGGCGCGGAGTCGGTCATCGAGCCGATCCGTGCGGCTGTGCGGAACACGCACGGTGTGGTGGCCGCGGATGTGGTGCTGCTTCCAGCGGGTGCGATCCCCCGGACCACAAGCGGGAAATTGGCCCGCCGGGCCTGCCGGGCGGCTTACCTGGATGGAACATTGACGGCGAGGGTTAAATAGAACATGCTCAAATCGCTGGTCAGCGCGTACCGCCGTACCGGCGCCGACGTCCCCTTCGGAAACCCGTTGCCCTCACACGGTACCGAGATGGAGGGCTGGTTCTGGCGAGTGTCCGACGAGGCCAGTGGTCGGGTGCTGATCGCCCTGTGCAGCGTCAACCGGCATCCGGAGGGCGACTGGTCGACGACGGCGGTGGGGGTACATCCCGGTCTGGTGGTGCGCTCGGCGGCGCTGGCCGGGGCGCATGCGGAGAGCACCCCGTTCCGCGTCACCGCCGGCGACGGGGCCGGTAACTTCACCGTGAGCGCAGACCGCGTCCGGTTCGAACTCGGTGACCTGCGGTTGACCATGGAGTTCACCGACCGGGTGTTGTGGCCTAAGGCTTTTGGCGGCGGGGGTGCCTTCTCGGCGATCCCGTTCCTCAACCAGTATTGGCACCCGTACTACCTGGGCGGACGGGCCCGTGGGACCGTCGAGTACGCGGGCGAGATGTGGACCTTCGACAGCGCCAAACTCTATGCCGAACGTAACTGGGGTGCCGGCTTCCCGCTTCGCTGGTGGTGGGGGCAGGCGCACGATTTCGGTGATGCCGACGTCTGCGTGGCGTTCTCCGGGGGGTTGTTAGCGCTGGGCCCGATTGCCCGCGATGTCAATGGGGTGGTGGTGCGGGTGGGCACCAAGGTGATCCGGATGACCCCGCCCCTGCTGGTGCGTTCGCAGGTCGGGGATAACCAGTGGTTCATCCACGGGCGTTCGCCGCGGTATGAGATCGAACTGGAGGGCGACGGCCGCCACCTGCCGCCGCATGTCCTCCCGGTGCCGCTACCGGGTGAGCGTCGCAATATCGACACCGACTTCGAGCATCTCGGCGGCCGGTTGCGGTGCACGGTCCGGGAATCCGGAAGACTGATCTTCCAGGGGACCTCCGAACTGGCCGCCTTGGAGGTCGGCACCCGACCGGCGTAGCTGGGTTACTGTCGAGAGGTCTCTCAGCGGCCTGAGGAGGTGTGGTGGCTCGTTCGTCCCCCGCCGGCCAGAGGCTGGAGCTGCCCGACCGCCCCGGTCTGCGCTCCTATCTGGAGTCGCTGGACGCCGGCGAGCGGGCCAGGGCAACCGGGCGGCTGATGTCGATGGCTCCGGCGGACTTACGCAGCCTCGGGGCCAGTGAGGCTCAACGCACCGAACACGATGTCGATGTCGTTGACATCGAGGGAGTGATACCCGGCGAGTTGGCCGGGACCTTATACCGCAATGGACCGGGCCGATGGGAGGACCACACCGGTCGACCGCTCCACCACCTTTTCGACGGTGACGGCATGATCTCCGCCTTCACCATCGGACGGGGCAAGGTTCACTACCGCAACAGGTACGTGCGTACCCAGCACTTCCGGGGCAGGAGCGGGACCCGGCACATGGGTACCGACGCGACCGGGGGATGGCTGGCCAATATCGGCCGCTTGCCGCCGAATCTGGCCAATACCAACGTCATTGAGCATGCCGGACACCTCTACGCGCTGTGGGAGGGTGGCCCACCCCATGAGATTGATCCGGAGACGTTGGAAACTCGGGGAGTTCGTCGTTTTGGGGGCGCGTTGCGCTGGATCGGCTCCTACTCGGCCCACCCGTGCTTCTGCCCGAGCAGTGGCGACATGTTCAACTTCGGGGTCGAGTTCATCCCGTACCCGCACCTGCGGCTGTACCGGACCGACCGGCGCGGCAGGCTCGAGCCCTACCGGTCGGTGTCATTGCCATATGTGGCGATGGTGCACGACTTCGCCCTCACCGAGCGGTACCTGGTGTTCCTGGTTTCACCGATCATTCCGGATGGCGTTCCGATAGCGTTGGGGTTGAAATCTTTTGGCGATGGTCTGAAGTATCGTCCGGAACGGGGCAGCTCGTTCATTCTGATCCCGCGGGACGGCGGCGAGATCCGCCGGATCGAGTATGACGCGGTGCTGCAGTTCCACCTCAGCAACGCCCAGGACGACCGGGGCGACGTCATCCTCGATGTGATCACCTATGGCGGCGCCGAATTGCTGGACTGCATCGCCCGTTTTCGCACCAGACCGATGGATAAGGTGTCCTCGGAGTTCACCCGATTCCGTGTTACCGGTGGCGGCCGGGTGATCCGCGAACAACTCAGCGACCGGACGTGCGAGTTCCCGCGACACCATCCCGGCCGGGAGGGCAGGCCGCACCGCTACGCCTACGTCAACACCCAGCAGAACCTCCGCACGCTCTACGACGGGATCACCAAGCTTGATCTCACCGACCATTCCCTGACCGGTTATGTGGCGCAGACACCCGGGAACAGCTTCTGCGAGCCGGTATTCGTGCCCCGGCCGGGTGCGACCGATGAGGACGACGGCTGGCTGCTATCCGTCGAATACCAGGTCGACCACCACACATCCCGGCTGCTGGTCCTCGACGCCAGGGACCTCGAGCGCGGACCGGTCGCGGTGGCTCAACTCGCCCACCATGTACCGCAGGGTTTCCACGGCAACTTCACCCCGCGGCGCAATCTATGACGCGTCGAGAATCTTGATCGCGAAGATCAGCGAATCGCCCGGTTCGATTCCGGCCCGGGGCTGACCGTCGGGGTAGCCGTCAGCGGAGACCATCGCGACGGCCACGGTTGACCCGACCGTCTGCCCGGCGATGGCCTTCTGGAAGCCGGGGACGACACCGTCGAGGGGGAAGTCGACGGGTTCGCCGCGCTGGTAGCTGCTGTCGAAGACATTTCCGTCGCGCCCGTTGACGCCCATGTAGCAGACCGAGACCGTCGCGTCGGGGGAGACTACCGGTCCATCGCCGGCGGTGAGCGTCTTGACCGCGGTCTGCGTCACGCTGAATGGTGTATCGACCGTGACCAGCGGGGCGGTCGTGTCAGTCGAGCCGGTGACCGCGACGCTTCCGGTTGCCCCCGGCAACGTCCATTCGGGTGCTTCATCCGAGGCGGGCGGGGTCTGCGGGCATTCGCCGGCCGGGCCGGACGATTCGGTGATCGAGGAGCCGACGGTGGGGGTGCTGGATGACGACGATTCGGTGCCGGAGCCGCATCCGGCGAGTGCCAGCGCCAGCGTCGCGGCGCCGGCTGTCAATACGACGGGGCTGGGCAGGCGGGAGAGATTCACGGCCGTCACGCTACAGCCGGGCCACCCGGTGCTCTGCGCTGGGGCGGGTGATCTCCCGCTGGCTCAGGACTCCAACCGGGTCCGGACACTGTCGAGGCGACGGCGGAGTTCGGCCTCGTCGATGACCCCCCGGGCCAGCAGCGAGTGGGCCAGCGCCACAAGTTGGTTCTCCGGGAAGGGCAGGCTTGCGTATCGGGTGGCCGACAACTCGTCCTCCTCGTCACGCCGCTCCTTGAAGCTGAAATTCAGTTCCGCCCCGGTCCCGCCGGACCGATCCAGGGCATCGCACAGCCCGTCGAGGCTGGTCTTCCATGGCGGCAACGGGTTCTCCACCCCGTACCGGGCCGACATCACCGGCCAGGTCTGCTGGCGCCGCATGATTTCGGCCAGCAGGGCGAATTCCTCGCCGCCGGCGCCGTTGTCGGTGCCGTTGCCGGTGCCGTTGTCGTCGGCGGTGATCACTCGGCGACCGGGCGGCGGGCGGGGCTGGTCCTGGTGGTGACGTTGGTGGTGACGCCGGGCCTGGGCAGCGCGACACCGATCAGGCTGTCACGGGTGATGATCTCGGCGAGTTGCTCCTCGGTCCAGCCCTCGGTGCCGGCCGGGCGCAGGGGCATGACCATGAAACGGTGTTTCTGGTTGGAGTCCTGCACCCGGACTTCCACGTCCTCGGGTAGTTCCAGACCGAACTCGGCGAGTACCGGTCGCGGCCAGCGCACGATGCGGCGGCGATAGTTGGGTGTGCGGTACCACTCCGGGGAGTTGCCGAGGATCGGGCGCGGGTAACACGAACACAACGCGCAGACGATCACGTGGTGCACCGTGGGGGTGTCCTCAAGGATCTTGAATGCGGCGAAGTCACTGGGCGTTCCGAAGCCGGTGGGGTCGAGCCAGTCGACGCCGACCTCCTTACTGGCGGCCATCGGGTCTCGCAGCGCGAGTCCTCTGAACTCCGGATCCAGCCAGGCCCGGGCCACCAGACGCGCCGCGGGCGTCGGTCCGATCTGCTCGGCGTACTCGGTCATGATCCGATGTTGCTCGGCGGTGAACAGACCTTTCTCGATACACAGTTCACGCAGTGCGATTTCGAGAACCTCGAAGTCGGTGATCTCATCGACCATCGGCTTGACGGTGCGCTCATGGTGGTCGTGGTCAGGATCGTGGTCGGGCATGGACGGCTTGAATTCCTCTCAGGCGCAATGAGTGTGGGAAATACAGTGAAGATTCAGCCAGTACCGTGCAGCCAGCGCTCCGGGATTTCGGTCTGGAGTGCGTCGTCGCGGTGACCGGCGTAGGAGTCCCACAACTCGGATTGTTTGAACCGGACGATGTAGAACCATTCCGGCTTGACGTCCTCCCGGCCCCAGGTTTCGTCTTCTGGGGCCGGGCTCTCGTAGCTGACCTCGGCGATCACCCCGCGCGCTCCGCGAACGTATTCCGGTGTGCGGGTGTAGAACATCGCGGGTAACTGGCGCACCGTCACCCGGTCCCCAACGGCGAACTTCGGTGGGCCGGCCTGGCCGGAATACATCGCCGGATCGCCTTTGCCGGCCGCTTCGATGTGATTGCGGTTGCGCGCGACGCCTGAGCCGTCTCCCTCGAATTTGGGCTGGGCCTCCGGTCGCCGGCCGCTTAATCCGTCGGCATAGCGTTCCTGCACCTCGGTCAAGCGGTCGGTGAGTTCGGCCCAGGTGATGTAGTTCTTCTCGAGGAGTGCCTTACCCACCGCCCACAGCCATCGGGCGTAGTAGGGGAGCCCGAGGTAGATGGGCAGGCCCACATCGACATTGCCGATCCGGCGGCGCTCCTCGGAGACCCAGATACCGCTCCAGCCAAGGGCTTCGCAGAGCACGTAGGTCATCAGCTCCCACTGCTCTTCCTGCTTTTCCAGGAACGGCTCTGCCACGCTGAGTTGGGCACCCTGGTCGTGGTTGGTCTTCAAGTAGGCCCAGTAATGCTCGGATGTCATCATGGTCGGGGTGGGCCATTCCGGGATCTCCGGATAGGTCGCCTTCAGCCTGGAGACCAGGGCAAGTTGTTTCTCGCGGTCCGCGGCGGTGCTCATCGAACCCCCTCCCGTCGCCGGTGACGTATCGACGTTAACACCGGCTCGGAGGTTCGATGCGCCGGTAGCGGCAAATTCAGCTACTGAGGCGGGTGGAGTAGCTCAAGCCCGGTTCGTTATGCGGCGATCCGGTTGGCCGGCCGGCCCGGGACCCCGGCATCAAGGGCGAGTAGTGCGCCCTCGTGCGGGTTGGCGGCCAGTTCACAGCTGGTCAACCCGAAGCGTGCCGAGGTCACAAAGAGGGTGCGTAGGTCCGTTCCGCCGAAGCAGCAGGAGGTTGGGTTGGTCACCGGTAGTTCGAGGCGGGTATCGACGGTGCCGTCCGGAGCGAAGCGGATCAGGCAGCCCGCCCCGAACCGCGCGTTCCACAGGTAACCCTCGGCGTCCAGCGCGGACCCGTCGCAGCCGCCCTCCGGTGGGGCGTCGTGCAGGTCGGTCGCGGTGATGATCGCCCCGGCGGGATCAAGGCGGTACCGGCGAATCAGGTTGGTCATGGTGTCACCGAAGTACATCGTCGCGGCATCCGGTGACCAGGCCAGCGTGTTGGGCAGGCCGAGGTCGTCGAGGACCCGACGGCAGCCGCCGTCGGGGTCCAGCCGGTACAGCGCACCGGTGGCGGCCGTCACGTCGCGGCCACCGCCGTCGGCGGTGATGTTGTTCTGCATGGTGCTGAACCAGAGCCGGCCGGCCGGGTCCACTCCGGCCTCGTTGAACCGGTTGTCCGGCCGGTCCGGCTCCGGTTCGAGGAACGTCTCCAGCGATCCGGTTTCCAGGTCCAGGTAGGCCAGCCGGTTACGGAGTCCGAGCACCGCACCGCCGCCCTCCCGCAGAGCCAGAAAACAGGCGAGGTCGCCGGTGGTGCGGCTGGAGACCGTGCCGTCGGGGGCCAGGGCGTGGACCGCACAGCCGGTAATGTCCACCCACCGCAGCACCCCGTCATCCCAGACCGGGCCCTCTCCGACACCGTTGGCGACATCGTGGATGGTGATCACCGCTACCGCCCTATCTCTGAGGCCGGTGGCCCCGCCGTTGTGGCAACCATCAGTTCCCGATCGCCTGCTGGTACGCGCTGACGTCATAGTCGATCTCGGCCAGTACCGAGGTCCAGTCGGGGACCCAGACGCGGACATCGTTGAGCACTCCGGCCGGTGTCACCCCGTCGGTGGCAGGATCGGAATCGGTGGCCAGTGAGTTGAGCACCGGAATGCCGAACGCCTCACTGGGTAGCGATTTTTGGACATCCTCCGACAGCAGGAAGGCCAGCAGTGCCTTCGCGCTGTCGGGTTGTTTCGATCGGGCCGTCACCCCGGCGACATAGGGGATTGAGACCGTGGTGCGGCTGCCATCGGGCATCGCCGGGAAAAAGATGTTGAAGTTGAGGCCATCGTTCTTGATGGCGGCCAAGTTCATTTGCACGTCGCCGTTGGCGACGAGGAGCTCCCCGCTGCTCACTTTGGGTTGCAGGCTGCCGGTCGACGGCGCCGGCCCGACATTGTTGGCCTGCAGCTCGGCGAGGTAATCCAGCGCGGCCGGCTTGCCCTTGAGGTGTTGGAGCAGCAACAGCATCGCCGTGCCGTCGCCGGCTTCGCCGGGGGTGGAGTACTGCAGTCTGCCTTTGAACTCGGGTTTGAGTAGGTCGTCCCACGTGACCGGTTGGGGGTCAGCTCCCGGGTTGGCGATGAAGCACAACGCATTGTTGACGATCGGGACGTAGATGCCACCGGGGCCGATCAGCGGGGAGGTAATTCCGGTGGTGTCGGCGTCGCCGGGTTGCAGGAGGCCGAATTGAGCGGCTTTCTGGATGAACGGCGGCAGCACGATCAGCAGGTCGGCACTCGGGTCGTCCCGTTCGTTCCGGGCGCGCGCGACCGTCTCTCCGGAACCGGCCTCCACCAGCTCGACTCTGATGCCGGTCTGGCTGGTGAAGGCGTCGAACTGCGCTCGTAGCCACCCGCCCAGGCCGTCGGCGCTGTAGACGGTGAGTGAGCGGTCTTCGCGGGAGTCGGTGGTACCGGAAATCGCTGTGTCACCGCCGCCGCAAGCCGAAGTCAACACGCCGAGTGCGGCGATCAGCGCCAGAAGCGGGTGGCGAAGTTTCATCAGCGCTCCATTTCCATCGGTCGGCACCTGACGATATTTGTTCAAGCCCGGCCGACGCAGGCGTTCGACCCGCGGGAATCGTCCCGGGTTGATCCCGGTCCTCAGCGTTGCGGGAACACAGTCAGCCGAAGGATCCGGTCGTCGCCGGCACGGGGATCCCCGCGGCCATCGGTGTTGCTCGTCGTTAGCCAGAGGGTGCCATCCGGTGCCGCGACGATGGTGCGCAGCCGGCCCAGGTCTCCGAGCGCAAGCTGCGAGACCGTCTCCCGTGTCGGCTCCGATGCCGTCGCCGCCCCTTCCAGGGGCACGTCGAATACCACCTGTCCACGCAGCGATGCGACGTAGGCGGAATCGTTGAGGATCGCGACCCCGCTCGGGGAGGCAGTAGACGTCGGCTTCCACTGCACGAACGGATCGACGTACGGATCTCGTCCGCATGCGCCCTCGCACTCCGGCCAGCCGTAGTTGGATCCGGGGCTGATCAGATTGAGTTCATCGGCGTCGGTCTGGCCGAACTCACTGGCCCACAGGCGATTGCGGGAGTCGAATGCCAGTCCCTGGACATTGCGGTGTCCGAGGGAGAACACCGGGGAACCGGGAAGCGGATTATCCGCGGGGACCGATCCGTCCGGGGCGATCCGCAGGATTTTCCCGGCCAGTGAGGCCGGGTCCTGCGCCGAATCGGGCACGGCGGCATCCCCGGTGGCGACGTACAGCATCCCGTCAGGTCCGAAGGCAATGCGCCCACCGTTATGGATCCCGGCCTTGGGAATGCCGGTGAGGATCGGCTCGGCGGCACCCAGTACCCCGTCGTTCCAGGCCATCCGCACCACCCGATTATCCTCCGGGGTGGTGTAGTAGGCGTAGACCCGTTCATCGGCGAATGCGATACCGAGCAGACCGCCCTCACCCCGGGCCATCACACCCGCGACGGTCCCCACGGTGCGGGTCTGCGAATCGTCAATACGGACCACCCGCGCGGTGTCGCGCTCACTGACCAGTGCCGAACCATCCGGCAGGAAGGCGATCCCCCACGGCACTGCGAGGCCGGTGGCGACGGTCCCGGCCACGATCACGTTCGGGGACGGGGCAACAGCCGCGGATGCGCGGGTGGAACCGTCCGACGGCGAACTAACGGTGGCACCCGATCCGTATTCGCATAGCAGGGGGACCACCGAGATGAGCAGGACGTGGCTGCGGGGCATGGTTACAGTCTGCACAGTGGTTCGGCGGCTCGGCGGCTCGGCGGCTCGGTGCGCGTCGAGGTGGTTGAAGCTTCCCGCGGATCAGTGCCCTCGTCATAATGAGAACCTTGTCAGCCACAACGCTTCACCCAAGGAGAAGTCTTGTCCGAGCGCATCCGGCTGGTGAGGGGTAGGACTGCCCGCCCGGTGCGTCCGCGGCGACGTGGCTCGACGCTGGGATGCTTGCAGCCTCGGCTGTATTCGTCCTGCTGCTGCCGGTGACCACCCGGCGGTTGCACATCGCCTCGACATGGGCGAGCGTCCTCGGCCGAGTAACTCTCGGAGCCACCGTCGCAGTGGCCGTGTGGACGTCGACCGTTGTGCCGTTCATCGGTGACGACGTCATCGGAGGGCAATGGTTTCATCATGCGACGGTTGCCGCCGCCGCCCTCGGCACAGCGTTCTTTGCAGCCGTGGCCTGGCTCTCCCGGTAGGCGCTCAGCGCCGGGACATGGGCGAACCTTGTCAGCGCCGCACTCATCCCGGGCGTTCAGGACGCCGATCTGCCGTGCGAAGCCGGATCGGCAACCGCTTGAGCGAGTTGTTGAGGTTGGAGCGAATCCGCACCGGATGACCGATCAGATCAATACGGGGGAAAGCCCTCAGCAGTTCGGCGAAAAACACTCTGCCCTCCAGTCGAGCCAGGTGCGCGCCGAGGCAGAAGTGGGTGCCCATACCGAACGACAGGTGCGGATTGGGGGAGCGGCGAATGTCGAAGCGTTGCGGGTCGGCGAAGACCTGTTCGTCGCGGTTGGCCGATGTGTAGTACAGCGCCACCTTGTCCCCGGCGCGGATGACGGTTCCGGACAGTTCGGTGTCGACGGTGGCCGTGCGGCGAAAATAGTGCAGCGGATTGTCGTAACGCAGGATCTCTTCCACCGCGAACGGCAGCAGTGTCGGGTCGGCACGCAGTTCGGCGAGTTGGTCGGGGTGGCGCAGCAGGGTGAGCAGTCCGGCCGACAGCATGCCCTTGGTGGTGTCGTTGCCGGCGGTGACCAACTGGACGAAGAACCCGCCGAACTCGGCGTCGGTCATCGGCCCGTCCCCGAATTGCGCACCGAGGATGGCGCCGGTCAGATCGTCGCCGAGCCCCGTCCGTCGCCGGCGCGCCGCAAGTTCCATGGCGTACTGCGCCATTTCCGCTCCACCGGTGGCCGAACCGCCGTCGGGGTTGCCCAAGTCGGGATCCTGGGCTGCAGTGATACGTTCGGCGAGTCGGCGGAGATACTCCCAGTCCTGCACCGGCAGCCCGAACAGCTCGCCGATCATTCGGGACGGCAGTTCGGCGGCGACGTCTCCGACGAACTCGACTTCGGCCCGTTCGGCCGCCTCGGCCATGATGCCGCGGCAGATATCGCGAACCCGGCTTTCCAACTCGGCGATCATCTTCGGTCGGAAATGGCTCGACAGAGGTCCGCGGTGGGCGCCGTGCCGGGGCGGATCCATCGCGAGCAGCATCTGCCGCACCCGCTGAAGGGTCTCCGGCCCGACGTCCTCGACGGTGATCCCGCCGGCAGCCGCGGAGAAGATCTCCGGGCGCCGTGAGACGCGGACCACATCGCTGTGTCCGAGCACCGCCCAGAAACCGGGTTCACCCGACATCGGCTGCCAGTGCACGGGGTCGCTGCGACGCAGTTCGGCCAGGGCGTCGTGCGGGACCCCGTCGCCGAAGGTGTCCGGGTCGGCGAGGTCGACCGGGCCGGCCAGCGTATCGGTCATCCTCAGGCGGTGAGCACGTTGGGGCTGGGGAGGCCTGCCTGCTCGCAGAGGGTTCGGTAGACCGCCAGGGTGCTCGCACCGTCGGAGACGCTCTCCACCTCCCCGGCGTCATCCAGATTGAGGTTCGCTCCGTACATCTGGAACCACACGTGGGTGTCGTCCTCGACGATCTCCAGGGTGTGGATGGATCCGGCGGGCTCGTACAGAAATGAACCTGCCCGGTTGACGTCCTCGTATTCTTTGTATTTCCAGGCCCCCGAGGTGGTGTAGGCGTAGACCGGTCCGGTGTGCTTGTGACGCTGGACCTGATAGCCGGCCTGGAATATGTTCTCGATAATCCACAGCCCTTCGGCCTCCTTGACCATGATCACCTTCAGCTTCGATCCATCGCCGATATCGACGAAGGGGAGGTCGTTGCATCCGATATGTACTGCGCTGGGTATCTCGACCATGGTCATGGGGGAGCCTTTCTCCGGGGACCGTTGGGGTGATGAAATATATGAAGTGCATAACATGATTCGGGTTGCATGTCTAGGTATCGGCAGGGGATACCGGGGCACGGTCGGGCACCGTCGGGGCAGGCTGCGGCACGGCGGAATCACCGGCGATGGCCCGCAGCGGGCCGCGCTGGCGCACAATGACTCCCATGCGCGCTGTCCGGGCTGTGGCGGGTGAGCCCTGCATCGTTGACGTGGACGAGCCCGCAGGCGGGTGGCCGCTTCTCGACGTCTGCTCGGCCAGCATCTGTGGCAGTGATCTGACACTGCTGGGCTGGAACCTTCCCGTCACACTTGGGCACGAGATCGCCGGCACGCTCGACGGCGTCGGCTACTGCGTCGAACCGACCGTGCGGTGCGGGGATTGCGATCAGTGCCGGGTCGGTGCCACCCAGCGCTGTCGCGGCAGGGCGCCGCACGGCATCATCGGCGTCGCCTTCGACGGGGGGCTGGCCGATCGGGTCGCGGTACCGCCGGAATGCCTGGTGCCGCTGCCGGCGGGTCTTCCGGTTGCCGACGGCTGTCTGGTCGAACCGCTTGCGGTCAGCTGGCATGCGCTGCGCAAGGCGGGAGCGACCCCGGGGCAGCGGGTGCTGATCGTCGGCGGTGGAAGTATCGGGCTGATGGCGGTGGCCGCCGCGGCGGCGATGGGCCTCGAGGTCGACCTCGAAGCCCGGCACGACCATCAGCGGGCCGCCGGGGAGCGACTCGGCGCCGGGGCGCCGAACGGGCAGTACGACGTCACTGTGGAGTCGGCGGGCACCGATAGTGCGCTCGCGGACTGTGTGCGCCGGACGACGCCGGGCGGCAGTATCGCGCTCGTCGGGATGGCTGCCGAGGATCGCCGGTTGCCCAGTATCCCGTTTGTGATGAACGAACTCTCCCTGTTCGGATGCAACTGCTACGACACCAACATCTATGGCCACGAGTTCGCGCAGGCCGCGTCGGTGCTCGCCGCCGAACCGGAGATCGCCGCCACGGTAATCACGCACCGGTTTCCGTTGGAAGCGGCCGCGGAGGCGTTCCGCGTCGCCGCGGACCGGGCGAGTGGGGCGATCAAAGTGGTGCTGACCCCGTGAACTGCGATTTGCGGACGACCTCTAGCCGGCCGGTCGGGGGCGGCCGTTTCGCGTCTGCGACACGTCGGCGGTGCTCGCCGACCTCGTCCGCACTGCTGCCCGGCGTGCCGCCGGCGACGATCGGTTGATGTTGATTCCGGGTCCGCTCTGTACGACGTTCGCCGAGTTCTGCCCGATCGACCCGGCGAGCGCCAGTGGGCCGGGTGAGGCCAGCACGGTGTTCCGCTCGAGGGCATCCTGGCCGTTGCTCAGGAGGCTGAACGCGGCGGTGAAGTAGCCGTCCGCATTGCCGTCCCCGCCGGCTCGCACGGTGGTGTAGTCGCCGCCGCCTTGTGATGCCGCGTTAACCGTCCCATTGCCGGCGTAAACAGAGTTCCCGATGCCGCCGAGTTGGGCCGCGGCGTTCGCGGCACCGTTGCCGGCGTAGACATAGTTATCGGAGCCCCCGAGTTGAGCGGCGGCGTTCGCGGCTCCATTGGTGGCGAACACCTGATTGCCCGTGCCTTCGAGTTGGGCTGCGGCGTTCGCGGTCCCGTTGCGGGCGTAGACCTCGTTACCGGAGCCGCCGAGTTGGGCGGCGAAGTTCGCCGTTCCATTGGTGGCAAAGGCGCGGTTGCCGGTGCCGCCCATCTGGGCTGCCGCGTTGAAGAACCCATCCCCGGCGACGACGTTGCTGCCGCGGCTGAACATGCTGACCGCTGCGTTGAGCGTGCCGCCCTCACCGTTGCGGCCGGCCAGCACGGCATTGTCGGTCCCACCGAGATTCGCGGCGACGTTCAGTATCCCGTCCGCGACGACCTGGTGGCCCTCGAATGCGACCGTTCCGTCGCCAAACAGATTGATCGCGACATTGCCGAATCCACCTTGCGCCCGGACCTCTGATCCGCCCGGAACCGACGTGCGAAGTGAGAGATTTGCCGCCAGGTTGAGGAATCCATCGGCCACGGTGGTGCCGTTCGCCCCCAGTTGCAGGGCCACGTTGACGGCGCCCCCGGGTGTATCCGCGAAGGAGTCCGGTCCCGCGGCGAACGCGAACCCGAGGAGGCCGGCGGCCCGCGCTCCCGCGTTCGGGCCGAGCGCGATCGCGATACCCAGTGGGCTGCTGGTACAGCGTGTTGGGTCGGTGCTGAAGCCGAGCAGCGCTGCGCAGGTGGCTTGCGCTGGTGGTGAGAGGCTCAGACCCGCGGTGCTGAGAGCAACGACGGCCAGTGCGGCCGTCACGGTTGTCATCGCGGTGAGCTTGGTCGTCATCACCCACTCCCTCCTGGGGTCTACGTCGGTTGTGGTCATCGTCCCACGGCCCCGGACCGCGTGGAGTGACGGACAGAAATGCGTTGCGGCCAGCTGCGCCGGCTGCCCCGGTCCAGGGTGATTAGTGCGATAACACTGGCTGGGCTCATGTGCCGGCGGTGTCGTCATCCCCGTCGGGCTTGGGGGCCTTGGTGGATCGGGTCGACCGCCGCCGCGGAATTCGGTCCGTCATCGCGCTCATGGAGTTGACCATCCTGGTGAGGGTGTCGACTGCCGACTCAAGGGTGTCAGCGGTGGGAGTCAGCGTTTCCACCACCGGTTGCAGCCGACTCAGGATCTCCGCGGCTTCGGTGACTTGTTCCAGCGGCCCATTCTTGACCGTCAGCTTGTCGATGAGACCTTCTTCGGCGAACATCCGCTCGACAACTCCGTTTTCGGCGAACATTCGCTCGAGCGGTCCGTCCTCGGCGAGCAGTCGATCCGCGAGCCCGCCGGGAGCCAGGATCCGCTCCAGCGAGCTGCCTTCCACCGCGACCCGGTCGAGTAAACCGCCGGGCGCGGTCAACGCATCGACAACTCCGCCCGGGCGGGTCAACGTGTCTGCCGGCCCCCCGCGAGCCAGAACCCGGCCCAACGCCCGGTCGTTCTCGGTCAACTCCGCGACCCGGTTGGCGCCGACGATCGCCCCACGCAGAGGGAGCAGGTCGGTGATCGGGTCCACTGTCTTCGGGTCGTCCTCGCCCAGTGAGTGCTTCGCAGACCCCAGTGCCATGGCGGCGACCGCCAGCCCGGCGTCGGCCGCCGCGATACCGGCCCGGACCGGGGCCATGGCTACGTCGGCGATGACCTTGCTGATATCCACGCGGTGAGCTTATGACGCTGTGCCGGATCCGGCGGGCGACCGCGCAAAGGATGCGCGGCCAACACCCTCCGGTCGGATGGTCGTGTCCCGGTTCGATCTCACCTGACCGCCAAGGGCGACTGCCGCGTGCGCGGTGCGGGGACACGCCAGTGATTCCTGCTGTCGGCGCCACTTGCCAAGAGGGGGATGGGCGACAGGACGGGCGCGAACCGCTGCGCCATGCCGAACTCCGCGCCAGTAGCGGGCTGGAGTTGTCCGACTGCTGCGTTCTTGGCATCGCAATTCGTCACCAAGCCTTGCAACCTTCGACCACGCACTGGCCGCGGAAGCTGCAAAACGCGGCATACCTGCTGCTGAAGCGTGAATGCGAAAACCGCTGGGCGGCGACCCCGATCACGAGCGGTGTTGCCGATCTGCCGCGGGTGACGTGCAACACGGTGGGGTTCACTTGACATAATGTGGCTTATCGGCACAAATCCCGGGTGGTACTCACGCGGAGGGTGGACACGAACCGCGCATCCGCTGTCCGGTCCGGTACTTCTTGAGAGTAGTCCGCGACCATCTGGCGGTGATCCGGAGCGGCCGAATCCGCTCCTGGTTGAGAGTGCCGGACAGGCCCTTTAGGTTGTCCGCGATCACCTGAGAGTGCCGGACAACTCCACTCCGACGGCATCCGGTCACGCACGCCCTATTCGTCACAGTGACGTATCGGGAAATTAGGGCGACCCGCTCAGAGGCCATCCGGGAACGCGGTGCAGCGCTACTCCCCAAGTCGTCGACTGGGAGGCGACCGGACGGCAACTGCAAGGCGGGGCCCCCAGAAATCAAATGCGACGACACGCCGATATGGCGCCGAAGGACCACCTCAGCCCCCCGGGGTCGGGGCCCTTAGCGCGTGCGGGCGCGTCGCTGCCGTCGCCGGGCAGGTTGATGGAGAACCAATGGTGTCGCACCGGTGTTACACTATTTTCGTGCCTACCAACCGTCGCCGCCACGCCATCACCGAAACACCACCGGTAGAGGCTGCACTGGACGAACTGCGCCGCGAGCTGGGCACCGACCACGTCGAATTGGGAGAACTTGTGGTCCTCGGAGCCGCTGCAAAGCTCTCCTTGATCCACGCCGAACGTGACGGAGATGCGAAGCTCCGGCGGAGACTAGCCGACCGAATACGAGCACGTAGCCTCCCGGTCGACGCCGATGCCGCAGACCTTGTGCGCCGCTCCGGGTGGGCGCGCGGGTGAATGTCGAGCTGCTGCTCGACAATTCGGCGTTCGCACGGTTGGCGTCGCCGACACTCGGGGAGCGGCGCTCCCAGGAGATCGCCGACGCGGTCGAAGAGCGCCGCATCGGCGTCTGCCTGCCCTTCCTGCTGGAAGCCGGGTACTCAGCGCTCAACGCGACCGATCACGTTGAACTGCTGCGCGAGCTGATGGCGTTGCCGATGCTTCACATCGATAGCGATGTCGAGCTGCGCGCGATCGATGCGCAACGTCAACTCGCCCGCGCCGGGCACCATCGACTGCCGCCGGTCGATCTCCTCATCTCCGCGCTAGCCGATCACCACAGTCTCGGAGTACTCCATTACGACCACGACTTCGACATCATCGCCGAGAGGACGGACCTTCGTTTCGTAAGCGAATGGCTGGCCGTGCGTGGCAGCCTGTAACTACCGCGCGTCCGCAGGAGACAGCGCGGTCGGGCGGGCCCTGATCAACCTAAGGCTAGACGCCGTCGACGCGATCGAGCTCTTGCCGCACATGCCTGCGCTCTCGAGTCCGATCGCGCCCGAGCCGTTCGGCACCGACGGCACCAACGCGCTCGACGACAAGGAGATTGCGCTTGCCCAGCGCGCTCTCACCGCGACCCTCTCGCGAATCGGCATCACGCTGAGCTTTCCCTGGCGGGACTTCGCCACCTTCAAGACGCATTGGTTGCGTGACGGCGGGCCGGGCCTCCCTGCTGCCCGGTCGGCACTCCTGTCTGGGAGTCTGTGATTCGTCACGGTGACGAATGTCGGTCTCATGGATTCCCGTCGGACTCACAGAGCTCGCGGATCAGAACCGCGCTACAGCTGGCCCAGCGGCCGACACACATTGGACAGTGCGTTCCAGTACTCACCAGCCGCGCAGTCTTCTGCCGGCCGCGGCGTCTGGCACGTGTTGGTAATCGGATCCCAGAATTGCCCGTTGACGCAATTCAGCGGCTCCGCCGAGCCGATCCCGGGGCCGAACAGCGGCACGGCGGTGATGAGTGCGGCGGCAACGACGGTTATGGACGAACGGCGCAAAAGACTTCGCATGGATCGATTGTGCCAGGCAGCGGTGTGCCGGTGTTGCCGTCGCTATCCCGAATCAGCAGTTTCGGCCAGGCGGATGCGTCTTCGAGTGCGATCGCGGCGGCTACGAGTGGATCTCCAGGGTGCAGCATTTGACCGAGCCGCCGGCTTTGAACAGCTCGGAGAGATCAACGCCGATGGGGTCGAATCCGGCCCGATAGAGCTGTTCTGCAAACCCGGTGGCTGACTCGGGGTGAACCACATACCTGCCGTCGGAGACCGCGTTCAGCCCCAATGCGTAGGCATCGGCGGTGCCCACCGTAATCGCGTTCGGGAACAGTTCCTGCAATCGGATGCGGGATGAGTCGCTGAATGCCGGTGGGTAGTAGGCGACAGTGGTGTCGTCGAGGACTGTCAATGCGGTGTCGAGATGGTAGAAGCGGGGATCGACGAGTTCCAGGGTGACAACCGGCATTCCGGTGATGTCGGCTATCTCGGTGTGGGCCTGCGGATCTGTCCGGAAACCCGTACCGGCCAGGATGATCGCACCGACCACGAGTAGGTCGCCCTGTCCCTCGTTGACGTGGCGAGTATTCACCGGGGTGTAGCCGCGCTGGTTCAACCATTCGGCGTACGCTGCCGATTCGCCCTCGCGTTCCGCGTGCTTGAACCGCGCAACGATGGCTGCACCGTTGACCACCAGTCCCCCGTTGGCGGCGAAGACCATATCGGGCAGGCCGGCCACGGGTTCAACGACATCTACCGTGTGGCCCAGCGTGCGGTAGGTGTCTCGAAGCCTCTCCCACTGCGTGTTCGCCCGATCGACGTCGACCACCGTGGTGGTGTCCATCCAGGGGTTTATCGCGTACTTCACGTCGAAGAACTCCGGGCGAGTCATGACGTAATGGCGTATGCGCGAGGTCCGAGTATCGGGGATCTCCGCGGCGACATCAGGGTTTATCGTCATGGATAGACGATATTTCACCCGCTGGGGACAATCAATCGCTGTATATTGCTTCGACTGTCTTATATCATTGCGCGAAACGTGTATTTAAGTAGATGTGTTGTGTGGCATCACAGAAAGGCACTGCGGTGGACCGCCTTGACGAAACCGACGAACGCATTCTCGCCGAGCTCGCCGACAACGCCCGCGCCACATTCGCCGACATCGGCTCCTGCGTCAACTTATCCGCACCTGCGGTAAAGCGCCGGGTGGACCGGATGCTCGACAGCGGCGTCATCCGCGGGTTCACCACGGTGGTCGACCGCAGTGCGCTGGGTTGGAACACCGAAGCCTACGTACAGGTGTTCTGCCACGGTCGTATCGCACCACACCAGTTGCGCGCCGCCTGGAATGACATTCCCGAGATCGTGAGCGCAGCAACCGTGACCGGAACCTCGGATGCCATGCTGCACGTATTGGCGCGTGATATGCGGCATCTGGAGACAGCGTTGGAGAGGATCCGATCATCCGCCGAGGTGGAGAGGAGCGAAAGCATCGTCGTCCTGTCGAATCTCATCGACCGCTCCCGCTCCTGAGATCGCCCGCACGGAGGCGAGGGCAATTCCCCGTGTCGAGCATCAGTCTGACAGCAAATTACCCTTTCTGCTGTCCAGCGGAGTTTCGCCGGCGATCTTTCCGATCACCCGTCCCGGCCAGGCATAGGGCTGGCTGTGCCGGGCAAACAGCCGCCCTTCGGTCTCGGCCAGCAATTCCGTCTCCTCGCCGAGCGGATCGATCACCGTGGCGACGAGATCGCCCTTGCGGACGAGGTCGCCCAACCGTCGGCGATAGACGACGAGCCCCGTGACCGGTGAGCGCAGTTGCGCCATGGCCGTCAGCGGCGTGGCGCGGCAGGACAAACGGGGGTGCCCCCCCGACCCGTCGACAAAGCCTCGTGCCTGTAACACGCGTAGCAGCGCCGTCGCTTGTTCGGTGGCCCGTTCGGGATTGACGTCGTCATTGGAGCCGAGTTCCAGAGTGGCGGCGAGGCAGGCCGGCGGAACGGGCAGACCGGGATGGTTCGCGGCCAGCGCCCACCACGGACTGGCGCAGGCTTCGTCGAAGGGGTGGCCACCCGACACCTCTGACAGCAGTACCGCGCGCGCATCGATTGCCGCGGCGAGATCCTCCGCCGCTGGCCACAGCGCCGGGCCGACGTACATATGCGGCTCAGCCTCGTTGTCGGCGTGAAGATCAAGCACGAGGTCGGCGTCATGGGCGAGTGTCAGCAGCAGGTGGCGTAGGTGTGCCAATGCGCCATCGGGCTGCATTGCCGCGAGCCGCGCGGACATCGCGGCCCGGATCCTTTCGACGTTCGCCGCCGCGTCCTGCCCCAACGACAGGCTGCCGAGGTCTGACAGGTCGGCATAGTCCCGGTTGAAGTTCTCCCCCGTGCCGCTTTCGAGTCGGCCGCAGAGGAAGCTGGTTTCGGTCTGCGCCAGGCCGATCGGGTTTGCCTGCGGCACCAGCAGGATGTGACCGTGGACTCCGCCGCGAGCCTCCGCCTCGGCCAGGTACCCGGCCAGGATACGCAAGACCAGCATGCCCGGGAACTCATCGGCATGCAGTCCGGCCTGCAAGTAGGCCTTTCTGCCGGACCCCGCCGCACCGAAGCTGAGCGCGGTCAGACGATGTGGCGAGCCGGGCAGATCGTGGGTCTGGCGCAGCATGGGCTTCCCCGCCTGCCTCACTCCCCCTGGCTCACTGGGCCTGGGGAGTATCAGTCCAGGGAGTACCCGGCTGCGGAGTAACCGGATCGACGGCCGGAATGACGAACACGTCGGTCTCGTAATAAGCCGCACAGCCGGCATGGAGGCGATCTGCGAGCGGGCCTTCCGTTGCCAGGGCTCCCTTGATCAAGTGGTGGCCGGGGGGCATATCGCGCAGTTCGATCTTCTGCGCATCGAGAAAGGCCTTCACACCGGCCTCACCGAGTTCCGGGACCTCCACGGCAGCCTCGATAACGGCGAGAGGCGAGGTGTAACGCGGCCCCGCGGCGGCAATGGCCGGGGCGCTTGCAGCCGCCGTCTCCGCATCGGAGAGCAGTGCGGTCAGGGTTGTTCCGTCGAAATACATGGCTATGAGTCCTGTCAGTTCCATCCGTGCCGATCACGGATACTCTCGATGTCGAGATGGCCGGTGCCATCTTCATACGATTGGTAACGCAACGAAATATACGCTTCGTGGGTGCCACCGGGCACGGTCACCGGGCTGGCAATACCGATGCATTCGTCTATCAGTTCGGCCACCAGGGTATCCAGCGCGGCAGCGGAAGCGGTAGCCGGCGCCTGCCGGGTAACGGTTCCGGCCGCCATGTCGATGACGTCGCCCGGACCGGCAAGACACAGGCTGATACCGGGCGCGATGAAATCGTCTCCTGCAAGCTCGGTTTTGACCGGATCGATCTCGAGCAGGACGGCACCGCGCGCGCCGATCGCGGTGAGCTGGCTGTTGTCGCAGTTGGCGATGACGCCGCTGTCTTCCATGAGACCGAGCCCAAAGCGTGCGCCTTCCTCGGCGCAGGCCACGGCAAGCCGACCGAGACGCCGCGAGGACGCAAGTTTCTGGTCGACGATGGCGGCACCAAAAAATCCCAACCCTTCCTGGATCACCAATCCGCGCCGTCCCATATCGGCGGCGACGCCGAAGCGCAGCGCCTCGTAGGACGTGCCGCCGCCGATCATGAAACCGGACAGTGCCGAGGCTGCGCCGCTCACGCCGACGATCGTCGCACCGGCCGCTCGCGCCCGCGCAATGGCCATCAGCACCGGCGTGACCTCGCCGCGGTAGAGCAAGGATTCCACCAGCCTGATCTGGTTGCCCCCGGTCAGGATGATGGTGCGCAGGGCGGCGATCTGCTCGATCAGCGATTCCTCGCGCATCCGGCGATCCACATTGTCGATGGTGACGCCGAGATCGGTGGCCTCGACGCCGTGGCCCCGCAACGCGTCAATGTAATCGAGCGCGGTCTCGCGAGGCTCGGCGGATGCGGCGGCCAGCACACCTACCGGCCCTGCACACCGCGACGCCAGCTCGGCAAGCAGCGGGTTGCCGTGGTCCAGCGGCGCGGTGCCGAGCATCATGATCTGCGCCTGCGGCCCCGGCTTCACGCCATAGTCCCGGGACAGCGCCGCGCGCCGGTTCTCCGCCAGCTGCGCCGCATTGAGCTGACGTGTCCGCATGGTGGCCCGAAAATCCACCGCCGTCATGCGGAAATCCCGCCCGCCCCCGAAAATGTAGGCGTCCGCCCGGCCACCTTCACGGGAAATTTCGACGCTGGTGGCGCAACCCGCCCGGGGCTCGATGGCGCGGGCGCGATCGGCCGGATAGGCCTCGGGGTCCCCCAGCACCAGCCGCGCCATGAGGTCGTACAGCGTG
>Ga0180435_10000070_pt1 | contig 94340 bp, 96 predicted proteins | sample SS_ome_3_FD_132467 | JGI IMG/M metagenome (GOLD analysis project Ga0180435, IMG submission 132467) | Hypersaline lake sediment archaeal communities from the Salton Sea, California, USA - SS_3_S_1 metaG | ecosystem: Environmental > Aquatic > Non-marine Saline and Alkaline > Hypersaline >... | reverse complement strand
TACGGACGGCCGGATGGCGCCTTCCGGAATTTCATCCGTGGATTTGATGTACCGGATGGCCACCGGATAGGTGGACAGGTGCAGTTTGTGAAAGATGTCTTTCCCTGCCGCTTGAAAATCGGTAACACTCGCCTCGGTGATGCTTGCCATGGTTTCCCCCTTTTTGGGTTGGAGTTTGGGTTGGGTGGTGTCTTTCATTTTTATGTATTCGGACCCGGCATGTCAAGACGGTTATGGAAGAGAACGCTTCCCGCTTGTCATCCCGCCGAAAAGGGCTGTGCCGCAATGTTCCGAAAGCCGTCATTTTATATTGACATATTAAAACGATAATGATTCCCTGAATATCGCTGACTACCTATACTGACCAAGCGATTTATAACGATAATGTGTTGTTGATATGAATATCAGGGAAAAAATGCCCGAAGTCCAAATTATTTGGCACTTATCAAGGAAGTAGTGTCCGAATACCAACTTAATCCTAAATTGAGCGATTTTTAGCAAAAAAAGTCCCACACCTTGAGATAATATGCTATAATACTTGTCAAAATAGACAAATGTTGATTTCTTGTCGGACCATGATTTCTTGTCGGACCAAATCAACTAATTGATATTTATAAAATAAGCTGCAACATAGGGGTTCTGTGTCGCTTTAAAACCGTCTTTTTGCCGGAAAAAAATGATTTTAAGAACATGTGTTTGTTGAGAGGGTCTCAATTGTTTAAAATGGCCTTTTTGACCTTGAAACGTCACCGCTAAGACCGTAAAGTGGCTTAATTCGAGATATTTTATTATAAAATTCAAGCAGATGATTTGGTCCGACAAGAAATCTAAGAAATCTAAATATTCCCTTTCGAAGCGGGAGCATCCGGCACGCATAGAAAAATACTCATTCCTATGAAATTATTTAATAAAAGGACATTCCTCCTGGCCGTTTTAATACCAGCACTGGTAATGGCTGAGCATGGCCTGGCGCTTGACGCCGGAGCACCTGAAAAATTCATTCCGGCAGACCTCGAGGCTGATGCTGTGCTGCTGGCGCTTTATGTGACCCTGGCTTTGGGGTTTTCGTTTCTCTGTTCCGTGGCGGAAGCGGTGCTCCTGAGCATTACACCCTCTTATATCGAAGGGCGGAAAGACAAGCGGCCCAGTCAGGCCGCCCTGCTGAAACGACTGAAACACGACAATATTGACCGATCACTTGCAGCAATTCTGACACTCAATACAATTGCACACACAGTCGGGGCCATCGGAGCCGGAGCCAAAGCGACCGTTGTTTTCGGAAGTGCCTGGGTTGGCATTTTCTCGGCAGTCATAACGCTGATGATTCTTTTTCTTTCCGAAATCGTTCCCAAAACCATAGGGGCCGTCTACTGGTCCAAGCTCGCAGGACCCGTTTCTATTTTTGTCCAGTTTCTAATTGTGGCTCTTTTTCCAATTGTATGGCTTTCGGAAAGAATCACCAAAGTCATTTCGCATGGAAAGGATCTGCACATATTCACGAGAGATGAATTCGCCGCCATGGCTACGGTCGCCGTAAATACCGGAGAAATCTGCAGCAAAGAATCAAACATCATTCAAAACCTGCTTCGATTCGAGTCTCTGAGCGTATCCGATATCATGACACCCCGCCCTGTAATAACGGCACTTCCCGAGGATATGAAGATAATCGATTCGTTGAAGCAAGTAACCAAAACCCCGTTCTCACGCCTTCCGATTTACACGAAAAAAATTGATGACATAAACGGTTTTGTTCTGAAAGATGATGTCCTAATTTTCAGTGCCCAGAAACGGGGCGACGAAAAACTCAAAGTGTTGAAACGCGAAATAGTAGCAATTCCGGACTCGGTGTCTTTGACAGCTTTGCTGGAACGTTTTCTTAAGGATCGCCAGCATATTGCGATAGTCGTCAATGAGTATGGGGGAACGGATGGCTTGGTGACGCTGGAAGATTTAATTGAAACACTTATGGGCATGGAAATCGTGGATGAAACAGATAATGTTGAGGACATGCGGGTTCTGGCTCGCAAGCGGTGGGTGGAGCGTGCCAGGGCAATGGGTGTGAAAGCTGATATTGCGGTCCAAAAAAAGACAGGACCAAGCGTTGCACCGGACGAAGAGTAGCGTGGTTTCTTGGTTTCTCATGGTTTCTTGTCGAATGATTTGGTCCGCCAAGAAATTCGTGCCGACAATTCGCTGCGCCGGACCACTTACAGCGTTTGTTGAAGAAAGACGTTATGCGTTAAATTCAAGAAAGGCCTTGCCATGGATGAAAAAAAATTTGACCCAAAAAAATTACAAAAATTGAATGATCCAAAAAGATTGTTGGATATCCCCCCTGACTATATTTGGGAAAAGCTGCATATAGGAAACAAGGATGTTTTTGTTGAAATCGGTGCCGGAACAGCATTTTTTAGTGTTGCGTTTCTTCAAAAATTTAAACCGTCGAAGTTATATGCTTGTGATCTGTCCGAAGTAATGATCGGCTGGGTAAAGGAAAATATATCTCCGAATTACCCTGGCATCATTCCCGTAAAGACGGAAGAGCATACCGTGCCGCTTGATGACGAAATTGCGGACCTGGTGTTTATGATTAATCTGCATCATGAATTAGAGGACCCATCCCGATCGCTCAAAGAAGCCCATCGACTCCTGAAACCGGATGGAACCATCTTTGTTGCCGACTGGAAAAAGAAAGATATGCCTGAAGGGCCGCCGACGAAAATGAGATGTCTGCCCGAAGAAGTCAAGGCGCAAATGGTAAATGCGGGGTTTACAGGTGTGGATATCGATAATGCATTACAAAAGCATTTTTTGGTTGTCGGAAAAAGGGGGTAAACACGCCGGACAAAAATAATATTGCTTTTTTTCTCACTTTAGCAGAAAATGAAAATTTAGGGACAGGGGTTAACATCTTCTTGTCCTTTTATATTTTTTGATGGAAGAGGACCGTTATGCCGATTTATGAGTTTAAATGTTTGACGTGCGACGAGTTTTTTGAACTGCTGGTCATGTGTGAGGATGATAAAACCGAAATGGCCTGCCCAAAGTGCAGGTCCGAGGACTTTGAAAAAGTCATGAGCAGCACAAATTACGCCATGACCGGAAATGCCCCCGGCGGAAGCCAAAGCCAGGAAGCATCATCCCAAACCAGAACATGTTCCAGCGGGTCGTGCACCACCTACAACATCCCGGGCCCCAAATAAAGACAGTCTTCTCAGTCTTTCCGGTTATGATTTTTTGGGCGTTAACACCACCGAGGGTTTAACCTTTTCCGAGTAGCGAAAACCGGTGGCCTCCACTGAATCCCCGTATTTAGACCTCAGCTCCTTCAGCGGGCCGATGTCCAGGGCATACATGGGGCATGCATCCACGCAAACCGGCGCCAGACCCTTCTGCCACCGGTCATGGCAGAAGTCGCATTTCTGCATTTTTGCATTTTCCCTGCTTTCAAATTGCGGAGAATTATAAGGGCAGGCTTTCCGGCAGAGCATACCGCACACATCCTTTCCCGAGCACGTTTCCCGGTCTGTCAGGACAATGCCGGTTTCTTCGTCTTTGTATATGGCATTCTCAGGACAGGCGGTTACACAGGGCGGCTCCCCGCAATGGTAGCAGGGTGCTGCCAGATAAGATAAAAAAAGATCAGGAAACGTGCCCCGCTCCGTGATTTTAAGACGCATCAAATCCACGGAGCCGATGCCATTTCTGACATCAGCTTCGAGGCCGGGATTATGCCAGTCTTTGCAGGCAATGCTGCATGTGTAGCAGCCGGTGCACCGCTCCTGGTTGAAATACAGTCCGATCTGGGTCATACCCCCCTCTCTTTTTCAACTGGTGAGGGTTCCGCCTGAACCAGGATACTGTTCATGTGCGGTGCCCCACCGGGTGAGTGGTCGTCGCTGGTCAGTACGTTGGCGCACCCTCCGTAGTCAATTCCATCCGAATCCGGGTCATACCATGTGCCCTGGCTGACGTTGACAACCCCGGGCATGATCCGCTCCGTTACGGTTGCCTTGATACGAATTCTTCCCCGGTCATTAAAGATGTCCACCAGGTCCCCGTTTTTTATACCCCGCTTCATTGCATCCGTTGTATTGATCCAGGCGGAGTGCGGCTCGATTTCACTGAGCCACGGCACATTATGCCAGGTGGAATGGGCCCTGGTTTTATGGTGGGTCGTAAGAAGCAGGAGAGGATAGTGTTTTGCTTTTTCAGAGTCATGCCGTTCATTGTGGTCAATATACATGGGTATTGAAGGAATCAGGGGATGATTCATTTCTTTAAGATGCTCGCATTCGATTTCAATCTTTCCCGAAAGGGTTGGAAAGGGGTTGTTCTGGGGATCGTTGATCTGGTCTTTGAATGATACAAAGGGTTCGTGGGTGTTTATTTTCAACACTCCGTCCCGTTTCATGGACTCATAGTCACGGATATCGTCGCGTGAACATGCAATGGAGCGCAGCAGGTCCTCTTCGGAAAGCTTAAAGAAATCGTTTTCCACACCGATGCGCTTGGAAAGCTCCCTGCATATATCGAGATCGGACTTGGATTCGCCAATGGGCTCTATGGCCTTGTTCAAATAAATATAATAGGGTGATCCCAGCCAGGGCGGCGCGATATCACTTCTCTCCATAAACGTATTCACCGGCAGAACAATATCGGCAAACTTAGCCGTCGGCGTCATGAATTGTTCATGGGCCACAATAAATTCAAGGGACTTAAAGGCCTCGATACCTTTTGTCGTGTTGGTCTGCTGGTTAATCCAATTACTTGCCACCACATACGCCATTTTTATGTCGGCCGAATAGTCGTCCTCCTCCCTATTAAGAATCGCATCGTAAAGTTTACTGAAATGGATCCGGGCGCTGGATGGATTTGTTCCGCCCCTGAGTTTATAAAGGGAATCTTTACGGGGAGGCGCCCCGTTTTCAACGGGATTGTTTGATGCGATGCCGCCCTTTGCCGGGTCCCGGTCCCCGGTTTTTGATTCCGGCCTCACAAACGTATTTTTTCTGCTTGAATAGGCCCGCATAAAACCGGCGGCATATCCGCCGTTTATTCCGATGTTGCCTGTAATTGCCGTCAGCACATTGGCGGCCCTCGAGTACTGCTCACCCATGGGAGATCGCGCAGGGCCCCAACCGGCAATCAGGGCTGCCGGCCTGTGGGTGGCATAGTCCCTCGCCAGCGCCGCAATATCACCGGCAGGGACCCCGGTGATGGCCTCCGCCCATTCGGGCGTTTTGGGGAGGCCGTCCGTTTTGCCGGTGACATAATCTTTGTAGGTGCCAAATCCAACGGTATGTGCGTCTATAAATTTCTTGTCATAAAGGTCTTCGGTCATGATAACATAGGCCATGGAAATGAGCATTGCCGAGTCGGTTCCGGGGCGGATGGGTATCCACTGGTGGGCAAAGGATGCCACCGAATCCGTATAGCGGGGGTCCACCGCCACAATCCGGATGCCCTTCTCCTTTGCCTTTGCCAGGTAAAGGCTGGTTTCCGGATCCCAAATGGTGTTTGCGGGATTCCACCCCCACATAATAATATACCTTGAGTTCAGGAGGTCATCCCTCGAATTTCCGGTGTGGATGGTCCCGTATGTCGCCATGGACGCGAACAGCGCCCCTTCAAAAGAAGGCGCACCCCAGAACCGTGTGAAGCCGCCAAACTGGAGCAGCATAAAGCCGACGGGAATGGGACCGTGAAGCATTCCCTGGTTGCCCGACCCTGCACAGAAAAAAATAGACGAGTTGCCATAGGTCTCTTTTATCCTCTGCATCTCCGAGGCGACATGGTCAAGGGCCTCATCCCATGAAATCCGCTTAAACTTACCTTCACCCCGTTCTCCCACCCTCTTGAGCGGATATGTCAGCCTGTCCGGAGAATAGACCCGCTGGCGATAGCCGCGACCCCGGGCACAGGCCCTGATTTGAGGGTCATCTCCATTATCGGTTTCAAACCTGATGATCTTTCCGTCTTTTACGTGGGCTTTTAATACACAGCGCCCTCCACAGTCATGACAGCATCCGGTTGGAACAATGGTGACACCGTTGGTATCGGTTGTTGTTTTGTCTGTCATAGACCTCCTTTGATCCCCTCCATTTCCCGCTTGAGTTAACGCTTTGTAAACGGATTGGTCTGCTTTTCCATGAGGACGCTTGACGACGGGGTTGCTCCGTAGTCATGGCCCGGCCATACCATGGTGTCATCCGGCAATGTATAGATCTTGTCATGGATGGATTGAACCAGGCGATGGTAGGAGCCCCCCGGAAGATCCGTTCGGCCCACCGCCCCCACAAACAGCGTGTCACCCGTAAACACATGACCTTCCGTATAAAGACAGATGCCTCCCCTGGTATGACCGGGCGTATGGAGGACCGTCAATGTTTCATTTCCGACCCTGATCTCATCCCCATCCTCCAGAAGGACATTGGGTTTCAGCGACCCTTTCCCTCCTAAAATCCTTGAAAAGGTCCGGTTTAACATCTTCCCCAGCATGGGTGCATCCTGTTTGTGAATCAACAGCCTGGCGCCGGTTTGTTCTATTATGGCGGAATTTCCGGCGGAATGATCGGAGTGACCGTGGGTGTTGATGACATGGGTGACCGTGAAGCCCTGTCGTTTTACCCGGGCAAGGATCTCCCCTGTGTCAAAGGCAGGGTCAATAAGGGCGCATGTCTTTGTTGTGTCATCCCCCGCCAGGTAGCAGAAGGTGTCCATTTTTGACAATTTGAACTGCTTTATCAGCATTTCGAATTCCGGACTCCGGCCCTGGCCGGAGCGACGGTATTTATTTTTATTAAAACTTCACGCCGGCCTCTAAAAACGGACCGGCAATATTGGTATCAAGTTTAACGTCATTTTCATCAATATCGATGGCGTCATATCGATACCCGGCGGCGGCAAAGGCAGGACCGAACACCTTTACCCTGAGCCTCGCAATAACGCTCATGACGGTATTCCCTCCGATGGAAATCCCCCGGCCTTCCGCTTCAAGGGCAAACCGTTCCATTGGTGTAAACTGGGCCGCCAAGAACAGCATGGGAACCGGAATGGTCTCACTGGTCTCTTCTCTCACCTGTCCATAAACCGTCGAATCCTGCTCTATTTCGCCTTTTATATCCATAATCCTGGCATTTAAGCCGACATCGATATTCAGTTTGTTCAGCGTGGCGGTTTTCAGGAGCGGCACGCTGTAGTAAAGCCCGATATCATATTGATTGAGGGTGACTTTTGAGTAGAACGGCTCGTTCGCACTGAATTCAAAATCGCCAAAGCTAAAATCCACATCCTTCAATCCGTCACCGTCAAACTCCGAGGGCGATGCCATCAGGTAAACACTGGGCACAACCGGTATATCCACTTTTATCCTGCCGGTGACCCGTGTCTGATCGTCATAGTTGAAGTCATCTTCGAAATCCAGCGTCTCTTCAAGCCCCAGTTCCGTAGAGACATAAGACACGTCGCCTACAGGAGACTGCATCCATCCCCCGATGGCCGCTTCAACATCGATGCCCGGAAGTGCCAGCGCATTCCCCGGCAGCATGATACTCAAAAGAACGATGCCCGCACATACGGTTATTTTTTTCATGTTTATCTCCTTATATCCATTGCTTCCTTTTTTAAAAATTTAAATACCTCCGCGCCTTCCATGTCAGGCGCGGCCTGCCCTATAGCTGTTTTATGCAGTTGGTTTATTTTCTCTTTTTCAATGGTGCTTAATTGACCTTCAACCAACTTTATCTCATTATCCGCCTCATTGTAAAGGACAATCGGTCCATACAGTGTTGTTTCGTCCTCCATTTCGGTTCGCCTGCTCATTACGGTTTGCCCGCGGACAATAAACGATTTTGGAGGCGTGACGTATCCCAGTATCTCGCAAAAAAGCAAAAGCGACTCCATCACTCCTTCAGAATTGGACATGGCGAGAGCATCGGTACCGCTCGCTTCGATCTCCTTGAGATCACTTTCATCAAAGGAAAGGTCCAGCGTGTCTATACTTTCTTTTTGTATTGCCCGAACGGACGCCTCCTTTTTACTTACCACAACATCAGTGTCGTTTAGGATCTTTATCACATTTCTTATGCTGACCATTTCTTTCACAAAGGGGCTTTTCCGGATCACGACATCGTCTATCGTTGTGTGGTAAACGGACAGGTCATTATCAAGGACAACGATCCTTTTTTTGCCGTCATCCTGCTCTTTGTAATACAAATCCAGGTCTCTTTTTTTCTCATACGCATACGCCGCAGACTCCAGGAGAAATATCATGCTGTTCTTATCCACTTTATGCAAGCTTCCCGCCGGTCTTATGGAGTCAAGCACCCGCTTTGCGTTTTTATCAATCTCCATTTTCTTTAACAGGTTGTCTCGAAACGCCATGACACCCCCTACGTCGCCTTGTTAATACGGTTTTTGAACGCCTTTTTGACGTCCGGATTTTTTTCAACAGCATACAACCTCTCAAACGTCCCCCTTTTTCCATTTTGCGTAAAGGCAAGGGAATCGCCCACATCCTTATACGCGCTCACACCCAGTTGAAAAACAACTGCGGAAAGGGCATCGATTGCCCTGTCCTTCAGACGGCGTCTGCCGGCATTGGTGGGCGACATCCAGGCTTTTTGCGCCATGCGCATCGCGGAACCTATGGCATTGCGGTTTGAACCCACCAGATGAGCCGTTTCCCAGGCCATGTAGGCCGCCACGAGGGGGCTGCCTCTCAGCGCGTCGGGAACCTTTCTGTTCATTTCCGACAGATCCATGATGGACAGTGCTATCAGGTAGTCCATGCTGCCCTGTCTGCCATATAAAAACGATCCATTATTCTGACTTTTTCTAAAGTTGATGGATCCCGGCAGGTCGCTGAATGCAGCAGGCTGGATCCCGATGTTGTTGGCTATGCAAAATGCGGCGATATCCCTTCCCGTATGGTCACCAAGGCCATTGAAGTAGTCAAAGGGCAAGCCGGTGATAAACGCTCCGTGAATGGAAATGCCGTGGTCAATAATGGTTCGGATATGTTTGCTGAAGTAATCCGGCACCGACAGTCCGCTGTCTTTAATATCTTTTACAGAATTTTTACCGAGATACTCCAGGTTTCTGATGTCAAGGGATTCAAATCCTATAAAAAAATGGGATGCCCCCGAAAGCCTCAGCTTTTTCAGCAACTCCCTGTTCTTTGCTACATCAATGGAAACCTGTACGGCATAATTTAGTTTCAAGCCGCTTTCAATAATCCGGTCCAGGATGGAAACAAGGTGGTTGCCGCCCAGCATCAGGTTGTCCGGCAGAAAAAAGAAAAATCTCTTTTTCAGGGCACCGCCGTCACCTTGAATATGTTTCAACTCGTTTATGAAATCTTCAGGACTTCTTGATGTAAACCTCCGGTTTTTCCTCGGAAGAGTTGAAATGGAGCAGAAATTACAGGAATAGGGGCAGCCGATGTAGGGCGTTGTCACATTGAGCCGGCAGATGTTGGCGAGGATATTTCCTGCCACGGGAAGTTTCTTGAGGAAATTGAGCTTCATTTCCGGAAGCCCATACACGTTCTTGCTTCCCCACATACCGTCTTCTATGGCCGTATAACCGGTATATTCGGGTTTGAGGTCCTTTTTTTCAATATCAGAGACAATCCGTGATATCACCCGTGAGTCACCCGGCCCAATGACCCGTGATATCAGATGGGGGTTCGGAACGAATTCTTTAATGTAGGTTTCAATATCCTTTTCCGATGTAGACGCATGAATGCCGCCGATGACCACCGGAATACCCCCGTGATTCAGGGGAATTGCCGTCCCGACGGCTGTCGGGAAGTTGGAACTCATGGAGGAAATGAAAACACCGTCGGGCACGCTTCCTTTCCGCTCGATAATATCCTTCAGGTTCAGCCTCCTGCCGTCTGCGATGAATACACCGGCGCCCTTATCCGCATGGGAGATCTGGTTTGCAATATAGGCAGACGAATAGTTCTCCATGCCAAAATGCTCCAGGATGCCGTGCCTCTCTTTTTTTAAATCCGGCTTTAGAAACTGAAGGTAGTTATCTTTATTTAATATGGAAGCATCCAGTCCGGTCAGGTGGGAAACAATATCAATGGGTGTAAACGCCGATTCACCTATCCTGTCCATCAGGTCGGTCACAAACGGGTTATACACTATATAATATCTGCTGCTCATCCTTTTTTAATCTATTTTGTCAATCAAATCACAGAACAGGCGGACGCCGAACCCGGTTCCCCCCGGTCCGCAATAGTCCGTGCCTTTTTTTGTATATGCCGGGCCCGCGATATCAATATGGGCCCATGTGGTATCTTTGGTAAACTCCGCCAAAAACAATGCCGCTGTAATAGCCCCTCCATAGCGAGAAGACGCGAGATTCCTGATATCCGCAAAGTCGCTCTTGATGAGTTCGTTATAGTCTTCAGGAAGGGGAAGCCTCCAGCAGCGTTCAGCCGTCGCCTCTCCCGACTGTATAATGAGCGATGCCAGGTTGTCATCCGGTGAAAAAACGCCTGCTATCTTTTCGCCCAGGGCCACCATACAGGCACCGGTCAATGTCGCCATATCAATAATCAGATCGGGCTTGTTCTTCTTTATGATGTACGCCAGGGCATCAATCAATATTAACCGTCCCTCGGCGTCCGTGTTACCAATTTCAACAGTTTTACCCGAATAGCTTTTAATGATGTCTCCCGGTTTTGCGGCGCTTCCCGAGGGCATATTTTCCACCAGGGGGATGACGCCGGTGACTTTTACCTTTGGTTTCATTTTGGCAACGGAAATCATGGATGCCGCAGCGGCGGCGGCACCGGCCATATCCATTTTCATACCGTCCAGGCCGTCCGCGCTTTTCAGGTTGATACCGCCGGAATCAAATGTTACACCTTTGCCTACAAACGCAATTTCTTTCTTTGCGCCCTTAGGAATGTATTCCATGACAACCATGCACGGCTTGTTCACGCTTCCTGCAGAAACTGCCAGCAATGATCCGAACTTCATTTTCCGCAACTCTTTTTCCGACAGGACGGTTACGTTCAGCTTCTCTTTTTTAGCCAGGGAGACAATGGTTTTTGAAAACAGGGACGGCGTTTTTTTATTGGGCGGCATGGAAACCCACTCTCTGGCCAGCACAGTGCCCCGACAGACGGCTTCAACCCGCTTGGGCAAGTGATTGAGCCGTCTTTTCACCGAAGGCGATACCAAAAAGGAAATCCTCTTCAACGGCTTTGTGTTGGTATCCTTTTTGTATTTGTCAAACATATGATTGCCCAGATACGCGCCTTCAAGATATGCGGTTAAAACGGATTCCGTATCCATTGTCAGTTTCTTTTGAGAAGGAAGAGCGAAAAGGATATCCGACAGCCCTTTTTTCGCACATGCCTTTACGGCCCGGCCGGCAAGTTTTCGAAAGGCATCCGGCGTCAGTTGGGATTTTTTTCCAATGCCCATAAACCATACTCGCTCCGGCTTTACCTCCGGCATGCCATACAATATGATGTCATCCTTTTCTTTGCCGGTGAACTCCTTTAGTTTTTTGGCCTTCTGTATAATGGACTCCAAAGCCTGGTCGTCATGGAGACCGGTGTCTTCACAAACCGGGACAACAATGGTTGAAACGGATGACTTTTTCATATCAGCAGTTGTTAAATGCAGCATGGTGTTCACCTCTCATCATGAATCAGGGGTCAATATTCAGATATGAAATATCCAAACAGAGGAACTATATAGTTAAATGCAAAAGTTATGTCAAATATGAAGCTCGATATATATGAAAAACTTGACTGGAGCCTCCAATTCATTTACATACAATAGAAATTCTGTCTATGCGTTACCCCTTTATTAACCAACCTGGGTGGATAAAAAAATGACGATTAATATTGTTAATAAAATCGATGATCTGGTCAATGTCAAGCATGTCCTGGTCAGTGTGTCGGACAAAACCGGGCTAGACACATTTATTCCGGAGTTGGTCAACATCAATCCCGATATCAGAATCTTTTCCACCGGGGGGACATTCTCCAAAATTAAAGACATGCTGGGCGAGCCATCAAGATCCAATTTAATCCAGGTATCCGACTATACGGGGCAGCCTGAGACCCAGGGCGGCCTGGTGAAAACCCTTGATTTTAAAATTTACCTTGGACTCTTAACCGAGACTTACAATGATTCCCACAAGGACGATTTAAAGCGCACCGGTTCCGTGCCCATCGATATGGTTGTTGTCAACCTGTATCCGTTTGAGGAAGCCATAAACCGCCAGGATGTGCCGCTTGAGACCGCCAGGGGAAATATCGATATCGGTGGTCCCTGCATGATCCGGGCATCGGCTAAAAATTTCATCCGGGTTGCCTCTGTTGTGGACCCGTCGGACTATGGCCCCATTATTTCCTCTCTGAAGGCAACCAATGGAAACACAACTCTTGAAATGAGATATGCCCTTTCCCAAAAAGCCTTTAAACATACGGCGGACTATGACCGGGCCATTTCAAACTATCTTGCTTCGAAAACCTTTTCCGACACCGTTTTACCCTGCTATAACCTCAAGTAACTATGCCAAACACCACCAAGACAGGAGTGCTGCCATGACAGATGACCTCAAGAAAATGTATAAAACCATCATGGATGATCACTTTCCCCCTGAAATGGAAATCAGCTTCATTGACGGCGACAAAAAGCAGACGCTTTGTTACGAGAAAGTGTCATGGACCATTGACGGGGTGAGAAAAGGGCTGAGATATGGTGAAAACCCGGGACAGGAGGCCGCCCTGTTTAAGCTTGTTAACGGCAATTTAATCCTTGGTGATACGGAAACCATACAACCGGGACAATACCTGGCTTCTGATATTGAACTGTTGCAGTCCGGAAAACATCCGGGGAAAACGAACCTGACGGATGCCGACAATGCGCTGAATATACTCAGATATTTTGATGACAAACCAACCATCGTCATCGTCAAGCATAATAACCCCTGTGGTGTCGCGCGGGCCGACTCTTTGCATACCGCATACTCAAAAGCATACATGGCGGACCGCGTGGCCGCTTTCGGCGGATGTATCGCCTCAAACCGGGCGCTTGACAAGCCTACCGCCGAGAACATTTCCGGTCAGTACGCAGAGGTGGTGGTGGCCCCGGAATTTGAAGACGGAGTCATGGGTATCCTTGGTAAAAGAAAAAACCTCAGGGTGATACGAATAAAAAATATGCAGCGACTCTCGTCTTTTGCCGGAAAAAAATTTGTTGATATTAAAAGCCTGATAGACGGCGGATTAATCGCGCAATGGTCCTTTGCCCCCACCGCCCGGAAAAAAGAGGACCTCACACCGGCAGAATGCGAATATAACGGCAAGCTGTATAAAATACACCGCCTGCCCACGGAGCAGGAATACAGGGATCTGCTCTTCGGATGGCTGGTGGAATCCGGCATCACTTCCAACTCGGTCATCTATGTCAAAGACGAGGTAACCGTAGGCATCGGCACAGGAGAGCAGGATCGGGTCGGCGTTGCTGAAATTGCACGGGACAAGGCATACCGAAAACTGGCGGACCGGTTATGCTTCGAAATGCACGGCATATCATATAATGACCTGGATGATGAAGATAAAAAGCAGGACATTGATCAACAAGTGGCCAACGCAAACGGCGGACTCATCGGATCTGCCATGGTCAGTGATGCGTTTTTCCCCTTCAGAGACGGAGTTGATGTGGGGCTTAAAGAAGGGGTATCCGCTGTGATACATCCCGGTGGTTCTCTGAATGATTATCAGTCCATTGAGGCCTGCAATGAAAATGGGGCCACCATGGTGTATACCGGCCAACGAAGCTTTAAGCACTGAGTTTAAGCACTGAGAACGCCTCCGCATAATTAAAAAAATCACTTTTCCGCCTTTTTTATAAAAAGAGCGTGATAAAAACTTGGTTTTATGATATTGTAGTAAGAAATTAGTTTACATACCTTAGGGTTTCTTTAGTTGGTAAAGTCAATGTAATAGTCACTTTGACTTAAAAACCCCCGATCAATCTTTTGACAATTCACCAATACGCTTGGAAACTTAATCAAATGACCCTTGAGAAAGAAACAAAGGTTCTTTTTGTTGATGACGAGGAAAGTATTCTCGATATAGCGACGGAATATTTTTCAGAAAAAGGCTATCAAGTCATAACGGCCAATAATGGCCGCCAGGCCGTTGATATACTGCATAAAGAAAAAATTGACTGCTGTTTCACCGACATTAACATGCCCGAAATGAACGGCCTTGAATTTGCCGAAGAAATGAGGACGATTGACAATACAATACCCATCATTGTCATGACCGGGTATCCCTCTCTTGAAAATACCATTAAGACCCTTCAAAACGGTGTTGTTGACTTCCTGATAAAACCCATAAATCTCAACCAGATGGAAGTCTGTCTTCGAAGAGTCTTAAAGGAGCGCAGGCTTTTTGTCGAAAATTTATTATTAAAAAAGGAGGTTGAAGGTAAGGATAAACTCGAAAAGCTGAATAAAGAACTTTACTATAAGCTTGATGAAATAAACATTTTAAACAAAATAATGAGCGATGTGTCGGAAGTCGATACGAGTTCGGATATTTACAAGCTTATTGTTGATATGACCATTGACTTGACAAAAGCGGATGAAGCTGTCTTCTATGTAATCAATGAGGTGGAAAACCGTCCCTTTGAAGTGGAGCGATATCCTTCAGGGTCGGCCGGCGGCCCCCCAACGGCCGATACGCCCGAAGACATCTCACCGTTAATTATGGAAACCGCCTCAGATACGATCCCTTTGTTAATTACTGAAAACAAGGGGACAAAACACCTGGGCCCCGACATCCTGTCATTCATGTCCGTTCCATTGAAGATTCAGGGAAAAGTATTCGGAATTATAAGCGCATCCATAAAACAAAACGGCAAACGCTTTACCGACAAAGAACTTTACTATATGTCATTTATGACTCAGAAAGCTGCTGCTGCAATTGAGAACCTTGCCCTTTATGAGCATATCAACCGCGGTCTCATGACAACGCTCAACGCATTTGTCAAAGCCATTGAAGCAAGGGACCCCTATACGGAGCAGCACTCCAACCGTGTTACCGAAATAGCTGTTTTAATCGGAAAGGATTTAGGTCTGGATGAGGAGCAGATTGATATCCTAAAAATTGCAGGCCCCCTTCATGATATCGGGAAAATCGGCATAAGGGATGACATCCTTTTAAAACCCGGAAAGCTTACCAATGAAGAGTTTGAAAAAATCAAGGAACACCCGAATATTGGGGCCAACATCGTCGGTCAACTGGGAATGTGGGAGGAACACCAGAAAATCATTCGCCACCACCATGAACGGTTTGACGGGTCGGGGTACCCGGGCGGTTTGAAAAAAAATGAAATCCCCATGCTGGCAAGAATTGTCAGTGTTGCGGATGCATATGATGCCATGGCATCCGACAGGGCCTATAGAAAGAAAATGGAAACGGAAAGGGTACTGGGTATCATTAAGGACGGCTCCGGAACCCAGTTTGACCCGGAGTTTGTGGATATCTTTTTTAAACTGCATAACCAGCATAAGATAGACGATATTTATGAATTCGATATCAACTGAATTCGACACCCGCTGTTAAGATGATGACGGAACACATAAGCTCAGAAAAACGGGAGAATGTCAGAGCCGTTCTTTCTGTCCGGGCGACCATCAGGCGGCTGACCCCGAATGAAATGGAAAACGTTCGCACACTAATTACCCGGCCCCGGGGCTCGCCGGGAAGCGGCATACCTGAAGCCCGGAAAAATGAAAATCAGCCGGAAAAAGACGGCATTGTAAACCCATCACTTGCCGGTTTGTCCAATTTCATCACCATGCTTGATGAAAATTCGGACCCATCTGTTTCTTACTTTGTCGAGTGCCTGTGCAGACTGGATGAAAAACTGGACAGAATATTAGATCTTCTTGAAAATATCAGCGACGGAAAAGAAATCAAAATTGAACATACATCAAACATCAGTGCGTCGGGATTGGGACTGGTCACTCGTTCACCCATTGAGCAAAGCTGCATGCTTGAAGTCATTCTTTATATACCCGGATTCCCCCGCGGCAGACTTCAAACCTTTGGAGAAGTCGTTTACTCAACACCCAGGAAAGATGCTGAAGATGAACTGTTTGACGTGGGTATAAAATTTTTGACACTCAGCGAATCCGAACGTGAAGGACTTGTTGCCTATACATTTTGTCAACACCGAAAAGAAATTAGACACTTAAAAGAAAAAAGCGTATAATTGTGTTGAATATGCCGTCTGCAAACCTGCCACCTCAAATGAAGGGGTCAATCTAGTGTCGCGAGAGCAACATACTGAGAGAAGAAGAAAAACACGGGTGAATTATAAAACGGATATCCGGATTAAACTGGACACGTTTGAAGTGCGGGCAAAGGGAAGTTCCATAGATCTCAGCCTGAACGGAATATTTGTGCAAACGGACGAAGATATCCCCATTGGAACCGAGTGTATGGTGGAGATTAGGCTTTCCGGAACAACAGAGATTCTTCCTCTCAAAATGCAGGGGACCATTGTTCGTAAGGAACCTTCAGGAATAGGCATTTCCTTTAACTCGATTGACATTGACAGCTATACACACTTGAAGAATTTAGTGCGATATAATTCTGAAAACCCTGACGCTATCTACTAGTATACCAGGCTGACATTCAGCCAAAGAATAATACCATATCATGGAGGCATAATAATGGACGCAAGTCTGATAAACCCATTTATTAATGCAACGATAACCGTACTTGACACCATGGCGTTCACCAAATGCAGGGCGGACAAACCATATTTGAAAAAGGATGACAGGGCCAAGGGGGATGTAACAGGCGTTATTGGCATTACAGGTGATGCCAATGGCACCGTATCCGTAACTTTTGACGAAGCAAGCATTTTAAAAATTGTCTCCAACATGTTCGGAGAGGAAATGACAGCGCTTGAAGGAGAGGTGTCCGATGCTGTCGGGGAAATTACGAACATGATCTCCGGTAATGCCAGAAGAGAGCTGGAAGAGAAGGGAAAACTTTTCCATGCCGCGGTACCCTCGGTAATATCCGGTAAAAACCATATCATCAAGCATTATACGGATGGGCCGAAGATTGCCATACCCTTTGAAGCTGAAGGGGGGACATTTACTATAGAAGTGTGCCTGGAACAGTAAGTCGCTTTGTTTTTAATTGGGTATATGCTTACGGTCTAACTTAAATATAAAGGGAGGAGTCGGCAGATGGATGTTTCCATTAAAATTCTTGTTGTTGACGATTTTGCGACCATGCGCAGGATAGTCAAGAATGTATTAAAACAAATCGGGTTTACAAATATTACCGAAGCTGATGACGGCACCACCGCTCTTGAGCAATTGAAAAGTGGAAGCTTCGACCTCATTATCTCAGACTGGAATATGCCGAAAATGACGGGACTTGACTTGTTGAAGACCGTTCGCGGAATGGATGAGTATAAAAACATTCCCTTCTTAATGGTCACGGCGGAAGCACAGAAGCAGAATGTGGTGGAAGCAGTGCAGGCCGGGGTGTCCAACTATGTTGTAAAACCCTTCACAGCAGACCAGTTAACGGAAAAGCTGGAAAAAATCCTGGGATAATTTCAAAAAAAAACAACTAATATCGCATCTGATACCGCCGACACGCGTGTATACCAAAAGAGGCAAACGCCTTTGACGGCACCATAACGGTTGTAATAGACCAGTCCTTAAACCCAGAGAATGAAACAGGAACGCCGACAATCCGAGCAAGGGACCTTGATAATTGGACAAAGTCCTGAAATAAAAGAGATCCTTCGTATAATAGATAAAGTCTCCGAAACGGACAGCACCGTTTTGATTACCGGTGAAAGCGGCACAGGAAAAGAGCTGGTTGCCCAATCAATTCATCAAAAAAGTCCTCGTCGAAAAAAAGGTATGGTAACGGTCAACTGCAGTGCCATACCTGTCACGCTGCTGGAAAGCGAATTGTTCGGCCATGAAAAAGGCGCCTTTACAGGTGCCCATCGGCTGCGCACCGGGCGATTTGAACGGGCCAATGGCGGCACTATTTTTTTAGATGAAATCGGCGACATGACCCCGGGCCTCCAGGTGAAGCTGCTCCGTGTCATCCAGGAGCAGACGTTTGAGCGGGTGGGCGGCACCACGCCCATCTCTGCGGATATTAGAATAGTTGCCGCAACCAACAAGGACCTGAAAAAAGCAATTAAAGAACAAACATTTCGCGAAGACCTGTATTACAGGTTGAATGTCATTCCGATACGAGTAGTCCCATTGCGGGAACGCAAAAACGATATCCCCCTTTTGGTCAACCATTTCATTGACAAACTATCCGCCCATAAAAAAATGGCATGTAAGGCCCTTTCAACGGACGCCATGAACGTATTCAGCCGGTATCATTGGCCGGGAAATATCAGAGAGCTTGAAAATTTACTGGAGCGGCTTTTTGTCATGGTGGATGAAGACGTTATTGAGACCTCCGACCTCCCGGCCCATCTTATTGATTACAGAAAAGAATATGACGAAACCCATACCCTTGATCTTGAAAACAGTTTTGATTTCAATCAGGCTGTTGAAGACTTTCAAAAAAAAATGATTGTGGAAGCGCTGCAGCAGACAAACTGGGTAAAATCAAAGGCGGCCCATCTGCTGAAAATGAACCGCACCACACTGGTGGAAAAAATTAAAAAAATGAACCTGAAAACAGAAAATAGAGGTGAATCCGACATAATGGAAATAAATAGCCACTGAGTGCCAAATTCTTGACTCTGTTATGTCAGTTGTTCGTTCTGAATGTCAACCTGAGTATCTGGAATACCTTGTCTTTAGGCTTCTTACCGGCCCAATCTCTCATGGCATGCGGTTTGCATTGCTTGTATCAGTTGCACAGACGGGATACGCAGCATGAGATAACGCATTTGTTCCTCCCTCTTTAGTTACTGTCATATGAAAACCATGAAAAACAGTTTTTTTATTATAATAGTTCTTTTTGCAGCCGTGTACCCGGATGCCTCCATGGCAAGCAAAGGAACCGCTGTCGTCGAATCAATAAGGCTAAAGGGAAGAAACCAAGTTCTTATCAGCCTAAATCAAAAACAGGCCTACAAGGTTTTCCGGTTCGATGACAAGACGGTAATGATTGCACTGAAAAATACCCGCATTGCAGACAGCATCCCGAAACAACTGACCGGAACATCGACAATACCATCAATTGTTCCGGAAAACCTTCCCGGCAAATCCGCATCAGTGGAGATATCAGTTAACCGCCAACCGGATGATGCAACCGCGTTTTGGAAAGGGAATACGCTGGTGGTGACCATTAGAGAAACGTCAGAAAAGCCGAAACATAAAAAAAGACCGCAGCTGATGGCGAAACCCGCCCGGAAAACAAAGAAAACGCCGCCCTCGGTGCAAAAAAAAGCCGACACCATGGAAAACCGCCTGCCTGCCAAAGATGCCAAGCCGGCGGTAAAAAAATTACCCAACGGCCTTAAAGGGAACATCGACGACTTACCCACTGTGCTGAAAAAAGACAAATGCCGTGAAACGCCGGCCATTCGACAAGCTTTGGACTATTGTCAAAAAAATGCCTTCCGGGATGCCTATCAGACCCTGAACAACGTCATTGAAAACAACCCGTCACATGAATGTTTTGAACCTCTATTATACCTCCGTGCATATGCCTCCCATAAAGAAGTGGAATTCCCAGATGAAGCAAAGCTTTTGGAAACAGCCATGTTTTTCCAGGATGCAATAAGCTACTATCCTGAATCTCCTTATCTCCCTTTCGGCATGGCGGCACAGGGGACAATCTATAGAATGCTGAATAACTATTCCGAAGCCAAAGGATACTTCAATATTGTTCTTCAAAAATATGAAACCTATACCGGGATACCCGGAGTTCTCTATGAACTGGGAATGATTCATGTAAAAACGGCAACATACAGAAAGGCCGTTGTAAGGCTGGAACAAATCGTCAATGAGTACCCGGATGTTTCATTTATAGCAGACGTCAGAAGGGAGCTTGGAAAAGCCTATTTTAACATAAATAATTTTTCAAAATCACTGGAGCAAATGCAGTGGCTTGTGAACAACAGGCCTAAAATGGTGTACAACGATCCCAGTCTGCTGTTGTACATCGGAAACAGTTACTATCACACCGGTGAGCACCTGAAGGCAAGGACCGTATTAAACCGGGCATACAATCTTTATCCTGAAGTTGAAAACAATCACATTATTTTAACACGGATAGCTGATATTTATGCGGATGAAGGCAATCATGAAAAAGCAAAGGATATCTATAAACTGGTCACGGATAAGTTTCCGGGAACCGACGGATTCGTTATCAGCACCATGCGCCTTACCGAGTATGTCACGGAGCCGGAAAACAGAAAAGATCTGTATATGATGGTCATAAATGACTACCCGGAGCACCCAATGGCGAGTCTCGCCCAGTTAAGGCTGGCGGAACTCCATTATAAAATGAAAGATTACGATAAAAGCATTGAAACCATCAACAGGCTGCTTGAGGAAAACCCGAGGGCTCTTGTCAGTGAAGCGAATTTTTTAAAGCAGAAATCCTTTGAGGCTGTTTTTAAAAAGCTTTTCGAAGCAGATAACTATCCGGATATTTTATTACGGTTTGAAAATGATAAAACCAGCTTTAAGCGTTTCGAGAATCCCGAGCTTTTTTTCTATGTTGGTAAAGCATATTACATGGGTCACCTTTTTGAAAACGCGGTGGAAAACCTGGAGAAAGCCGTAACCATTTACCCGGATGACAAAAAGTCTGCAGAACTGCTCTACCTTTTGGGGGCGGCTTTTTTTGAAATCGGACAGGGCAAAGATGCCGAGAAGATACTGAAACGATATTTAAGGGAGTACCCCGACCAAGACCATGCCTCTTCGGCCCTTTTAAAAATCGGCCTGGCCCAGATTAATGATAAAAAGTACAAACATGCTGCAAAAAGTCTGAACGATGCCATGACGCTCAGCACGTCCGATGAGGAAAAAGCAGATATTCTTCTCGCCGGAGCATTAATATATGATGAACACAAACAATTCAGTAAAACGGCCGATGCGATTGCTCGGGCGATAAATTTACTCTCCGCATCAGCGGATGCGAACCCTGCTGACATATCAGATGCTTACAAGCAGCTTGGCCATACCTTTTTGAAACAGAACAAGTTTGACAAGTCCGCAGATGCCTTTGCCATGGCGCTCAAATTTCAGGAAAATGACCGGGACGCATTTGATCTCAAATATTTGCTGGGCATATCATATCAAAAAGGACTGGCCACGGGTAAAGCCAAGGACACGTTTTCAGAAGTTGTGGAAGGGGGAGATCCGTTCTGGGCAAAACTTGCCAAGGAAAAGTTAAGGGAAATCAAACTGTCATCTTGATTTGAGGTAAACGGTCCACCCGGCTCCGAATATGAAAAATAACATTTTACTCATAGAAAAGAATCCAAGGGAGCGAGTATCCATGCGGGACACCCTTGAGGAGTGGGGTTATCACGTGGCCACCTCCAATGATGGAATTGGTGCTTTTGAAAAAATAAAATCAAATGGTTATGGGCTTGTTATCTCGGATTTTGAATTGGAAGGCGCAAGTGCCATAGACCTTCTTAATACCATAAAACTGGAACATGAGTATACAAAAATTCTTTTCACCTCGAAACATGCCTCCGTGGAAAATGCCGTTAAAGCCATCAAGGCCGGTGCATTTGATTTCGTTCTTCAGCCCGTTGATCAGTCCAGGATGAAAGTTCTCGTGGAAAAGGCGTTTAATCATAAAAAAGAGATTTCGCGCACTGTCGAAGCAAGTTATACTGATATCGTCACCCGCAATGAAGCTGTCCTTAAAATGCTTGACGTGGCAAAGCGCGTTGCTGACAGCACGGCCTCCGTATTTATCCAGGGGGAAAGCGGGACGGGAAAGGAGCTTCTTGCCCGGTATATCCACGAAAACAGCGGTCGGTCTAAAAAAGCATTCATTGCCGTGAACTGTGCAGCACTGCCGGAAACACTTCTTGAAAGCGAACTGTTCGGCCATGAAAAAGGCGCCTTCACAGGCGCTGTTTCCAAAAAACCGGGAAAGTTCGAGCTGGCGGATGGCGGAACTATCCTGCTGGATGAGGTCACCGAGATGCAGTTTCACCTGCAGTCAAAGCTGCTGCGGATCATCCAGGAACGTGAAATCGACCGCGTGGGCGGCACCCACTCGGTTAAAGTGGATATCAGAATTATCTGCACAAGTAACCGAGACATAACCTCTCTTATCGAAAAAGGAGAGTTCAGAGAAGACCTGTATTACCGGTTGAATACAATTCCGATCACGATTCCACCCCTTCGAAAACGGCAGGACGACATCGCCCCTTTGTCCCATCATTTCATAAAAAAATATAATGAGATTGACGGAAGGAATGTCAAAACTTTGACTGAAGGTGCACTGAAGACTCTTGAAAACCAATACTTTAAGGGTAACGTAAGGGAGCTCGAGAATATCATCCAACGGGCGATTCTTTTTTCAGATGGAGCTGAAATTACTGAAAAAGACCTCCTCCTGGAAAGCAGGCATTCCGGTCCTGTTGTCGGTGCTTCCTCATATCCATCGGAAGCAGGGGGTGAATTTATTCCCGGCCCCCTTAAAGAGATCGAGAAAAAAATGATATTTCAGACCCTTGATAAGACAGAAGGAAACCGAACCCATGCCGCGAAAATACTTGGCATAAGCGTCCGCACGCTCAGAAACAAGCTGAATGAATATAAGGAGTCAATTAAAGAAGTTTAAGCGGTTAGGCATACAAATTGCTTCATTAATAGCTATATGCCGGGTTAATTTCAAAGGAGATCAACATGGGCGCTCCACCAATCTTTGACAATACATACAAACTGCTTTCGAAATCCTTAACCATCAATGCCAGAAGACACAGCCTTATCACGGGCAACATCGCAAACATGGATACCGTCGGTTACAGGCCGGTGGACCTTGATTTTAACGATACGCTGAAAAAGGCCATGGCCGCCACAAAAGACGGGGACCTTGTCCGGACGCACCCCAATCATCTTCAAGGCCAACCGGGCGGCGTGGACATGTCGGGTAAAGTGAGAAAGGATGCCACCAACCGGTACAATCTTGATTCTGTTAACATTGATACTGAAATGACGAACCTTATGGAAAACAACATGAATTATCGAACCAACGTAGAAATTCTCTTAAGAAAAATCGGCATGCTCAGACAGGCCATTACAGAAGGAGGACGGTGATGGACCTTTTGCACTCTTTAAAAATAAGCCGCTCCGGCCTCTCGGCAAACAGAACCAAAATTAACGTCATATCCGACAACCTGGCCAATTCTGAAACCACCCGCACGAAGGATGGCGGGCCCTATCGAAGGAAAATGGTTGTTTTTAAATCGGAACCCGTAAATTCGTTTCAGGCATCGTTATCCAAGGCCGAGGCGAAGTATAACGGAGTAAATGTCTCTGAAGTTGTTGAGTCCCAGGAAGACTTCAGGCTGGTGTATAGCCCGGCTCATCCGGATGCGGACCCGGCAACGGGATACGTGGCAATGCCCAATGTAAACCACCTGGCCGAGATCGCAGATATGATGATTGCAAAAAGAGCATACGAAGCAAATGTGACCGCAATTTCCAACACCAAAAGCATGATTCTGAAAGCACTTGAAATCGGAAAGTAACATAATAAATAAACGGGAAAAAGGAACGCCGGTATGAGTCTGCTAAATACGAATGTTTCACCCATCGTGTCATCAAACGCCGGAGTCGGCCAAGCGACCTATGGATCCAATACAAAAACGGCGAAGTCGGATACCGGTTTTGCCGACAGATTGAGACTTGCCATCCAAGAGACCAATCAAAGCCAGCTTGACGCCGATAAATCCATTGAGCAGGTCGTACATGGAACGCTGGGAATTCATGAAGGGATGCTAAAAATTCAGGAGGCGGATATGTCACTCAGGCTTCTCCTTCAGGTCAGGGCCAAAGTTATGGAAGCATACAGGGAAATAATCCACATGTCATTCTAAGGACAATCCGGCAAGTTAAACTAATCTCTGGAGTATTATATGGCAGTTGAAGATGAGAGAGGGCTCACCTCGACGGGCGGGACTCTGAGCCCGGTTGTGCAGCAGTTTATCGCAATCTACCAGAAGATGCCCCTGTCGAGGAAAATAGCCATGGCAACCGTTGTTTTGCTGGTGATTGCCGGTTTTATCGCCATGTTCTTCTGGGCCAATAAAATTGATTATCAAACCGTTTATACGGGTCTTGCCGATGAGGATGCTGCCGATGTAGTTGAAAAACTGAATGAACAAAATATCCCCTATCTTCTTACTGCAGGGGGAAAGACCATAAAAGTGCCGGCTGAAAAAGTGTACGATGTGAGATTGTCTCTTGCCGCCTCAGGTCTCCCCAGGGGAGGCGTTGCCGGTTATGAGCTGTTTGATGAGATGGATTTCGGTACAACGGAGTTTGTACAAAAGCTTAATTACCAGAGAGCACTGCAGGGTGAACTCGCAAGAACGATCCGGCAGTTTCATGAAGTTGACAACGCAAGGGTTATGATTGTCCTGCCTAAAGATTCGGTTTTTCTTGAAGAAAGCAAGCCGCCCTCTGCGTCAGTTCTTTTAAAGCTTAAAGGCGATTTAACAAAGGAAAAAGTGGATGCGGTCGTGCACCTTGTATCCAGCGCCGTGGAAGGCATGGAACCGAATCTGGTAACGGTCGTTGACACAAAGGGCAATGTTCTCTTCCGAGGCGTTTCCGATGACAACCAGCTCGATTCGCTCGCCAACTCCCAGCTGCAGTACAAACTGGCTTTTGAAAAAAATCTTGCCGGACGGATCCAGACCATGCTCGAAGGAATTTTGGGAAACGGAAAGGCCATTGTCCGTGTTACCGCAGATATGAGTTTTGATCAGGTGGACATTAATGAAGAATTGTTTGATCCGGATGTTCAGATCATAAGAAGCCGGCAAAGCAGCTCGGAAGCATCCGAAAAAACAGACGCGCCTGGAAATATCTCAAGTGTGAACCCCATCGCACCCGGAGGACAGGGCGAAGGCGTCGGGGAACCCTCCGAAAGACAAAACAGACAGGATGAAACCGTCAACTATGAACTTAATCGAACCGTCAGAAGAACCATCAAGCCCGTTGGCCAGCTTCAGCGGCTTTCCGTAGCGGCCGTCCTTGACGGAACCTATGTTGATGAAACCGACGAGTCCGGAAACCCTGTCAGAAAGTTCGTTCCGCGATCCCAGGCCGAGCTCGGCAGATTCATAACAATAGTAAAAAATGCGATGGGGTACAATGAGGACCGGGAAGACCAGGTGACGGTTGAATCCTTTCCTTTTTCATACATGGAAGACCTTGAGCAGCCTGAGTTCAGCTGGAAATCGTTTCTCAAGCAATACGGACGGAGTTTCATCAACATTTTTCTGGTTCTTCTGCTCTTTGTTTTCATCGTACTGCCGCTTGTTAAAAGCATGAAGGAAATAAAAACGACAATGGTGGAGTCACTTCCGGCCCCCAAGGAGAAGGGTGAACTTGCCGGACCCGATGTAAAAACATCAATTCCCAGTGTTGCAGACATGACAAACAAACAAAAGGCGATTCATTTTGCAAACCAAGACATGGAAAAGACAGCCAACATCCTGAGAAAGTGGGTTGCCGAGGCAAAATAATGAATGACAGCAAGATCGATTGGCAGAACCTAAACGGTGTTCAGAAAACAGCCGTGTTTCTTCTAAGCATGGGAGAAAGCTATACTTCGGCAATATTCAAAACCATGAGCGATGATGAGATCACCAAAATTGCAAACGCCATGGCACAATTTGGGGAAATTCCATCAGAAGCCATATCAGCCGTATCCAATGAGTTCGTCACCCTTTATGAAAGTGAGGATAACCTGATTGTCTCGGGCGACTCGTTTTTGAAAAAAGTGCTGGAAAAGGCAATGGATAAAGATAAAGCAAATCGAATGATTAATCAAATAGAGGAGAATAAAAGGGAAGCGCCGTTCCTTTGGAGCCGGGGAGTGAATACTGAAATTCTAGCCGGCTACCTGGAACCGGAACACCCTCAAACCGTTGCCATGGTGCTGTCCAATCTTCCACCGGATGTTGCTGCGGAAATATTGGTTGCCATGCCGGATGATAAAAAGGGCGGTATCGCTCTTCGGATCGCTCAACTCGGCCAGGTGCCTGATGACATCGTAAGGGATGTGGATGAGGCCCTGCGCAAAGAACTGGGGTCCGTGGGAACAGGTCGAAGCAGTGGTGGAGTGAATGCCCTGGTTGATATTATCAACAATGTAGACAAGGCCACCGAAGATGTCGTCATGGAGCTTATCGAAGAGGAAAACAACGAGATGGCTGGAGATATCAGGCAGTTGATGTTTGTTTTCGAAGATATGAAAGTTATTGACGACAGGGGCATGAGGGAAGTTCTTAAAAAAGTGGAAAGTTCTCAGCTGACGCTGGCATTGAAGACCGCAAGTGAAGAAATGAAACAGAAGATTCTCGGCAACCTGTCCTCAAGGGCAGCCGAGATGCTGATGGAAGACCTTGAAGTAATGGGCCCGGTAAAACTTTCAGAGGTGGAGGAAGCCCAGCAGGAGATTGTAAATGCGGCAAAAGAGCTTGAAGCAGAAGGTACGATAACCATTGGTGGAAAAGGAGCGGGTGATATCCTTGTTTGATCCTAGAAATGAAAATGCAAAAAATGTCGAGGGATGGACACCTCTTTTTTCGGGCAGGCCTGAAAGACGACGTGATGAATCGGCTGGTCCGGCTATTCAAGATGGAGGGGGTTTCAGCCCGCTCTACTGCAGTATAGTTGATGACAGCGCACAGGACAGTTTCACTTCTTTATATTCTCCGGAGCGTTCCGCGGAAGAGACAGGCAGTGCAACCAATACCGCCCCCGAAAAAACAGCGACCGCGGCGGACACAACCGCTGAAAATGACAACAAGGCCTACGAGGACGGATTTTCCAAAGGAGAAAAAGACGGATACGAAGAAGGTAAGAAACGGGCTGAAGAGATGATTAAAAGCATGGAGGAAATTCTCAGCAAAATTGAAGACCTTTGGCCCCAAATGACATCCGAATATGAAGAAAAAATCATGCAGTTGGTCTACCGTGCCGCTGAAAAAGTAGTATACGGCCATATCGACGTCGATAATGAAGTTGTCAAGCGGTCTATTCTAAATGCCTTTGAGCTGATACCCAAACCCCTTGACGTTACCATTAACATCAGCCCTGATGATTATGAATTCATTGAAACAACAAAAGAGGATTTGTTTAATCGTATCAAACGGATTAAACGAATCTCCATTGTATCCAACCCTTCCGTGAGCCGGGGAGGATGCATCGTGGAAAGTAAGGACGGGGATGCGGATTCCACCATAGAAAAGCGTCTTGAGTCCATAAAAGACAGCATCATTGCTGCGGCAGAAAAAAGCCAAAAAAGGAATTTGCCATGAGTCCGCCTACCCTTGATATGAACTGGGACAAATATTTTAATGCAGTGGATAACTGCATCTGCTCAAGACTTGAAGGCAAAGTTGTGAAGGTCACCGGTCTCATCGCCGAAGGGCATGGCCTTGGGATGAGTATCGGAAGTACATGCCGAATTGAAAATGATCAGCACAGCGATCTTATGGCCGAAGTCATTGGCTTCAATGATAACCGGGTCATCATGATGCCCTATGGTGACACCATGGGTATTCGACCCGGCGGTCGTATCGTGTTTATTGACAACAACCCTAAAGTAAAGGTCGGCAACGAGTTTATAGGAAGAGTCGTAGACGGGATGGGAGAGCCAATTGATAACCTCGGCCCTATAAAGGAAAGCGGCTACTATCCGTTATACGGCACTCCCACCAACCCCATGCAGAGAGAACCCATAACAACCCTTCTTGATGTCGGGGTCGCGTCAATAAACACTATGGTAAGCCTGGGTCAGGGCCAGAGAATTGCCGTGATGTCAGGTTCCGGGGTTGGGAAAAGTGTCTTAATCGGCATGATGACTCGGCATACCGCTGCTGATGTGACAGTGATCGGTCTCATCGGTGAAAGAGGTCGCGAAGTAAAGGACTTTGTGGAAGACACCCTTGGCTGCGACGGGTTAAAAAAGGCGGTCGTGGTTGCGGCTACTTCCGATGCCCCCCCCCTCGTGAGAATGCGCGGCGCATATCTTGCCACCACCCTTGCAGAGTTTTTCAGGGATCAGGGCCAAAACGTCCTTTTGATCATCGACTCCATCACCCGGTTCGCAATGTCATCCAGAGATGTCGGCCTGGCTGCCGGTGAACCCCCCACCAGCAGAGGATATACACCCAGCTTTTTTGCAAAAATCCCAGTGCTTTTGGAACGAGCCGGAAACTTTGAAAGCAGTGGCAGTATTACAGGTATTTATTCCGTTTTAGTGGAAGGGGATGACTTGAATGACCCTGTCGGCGATAGCGTCCGCTCCATCGTTGACGGCCATATTGTGCTTTCCAGAAACATGGCCAACAGGGGCCACTTTCCGGCAGTAGATGTTCTGGAAAGCATCAGCCGCGTCCTGCCCGACGTGGTGCCTAAAGAGCACCTTAATGTCCGCAACAAGGCGATTGATGCCATGGCCCGATACAGGGATGCCGAGGATATGATCACCATCGGGGCATACGTAAACGGGTCAGACCCGGGCATTGATTACGCAAAAGGTATCATGTCCCGGTTAAACGAGTTTTTAAAGCAGGAAATAAAACGGAAAGTACCCTACCGGGATGGTTTGAATCAACTACAGGGAATTATGTCATGAAACGCTTCCGGTACCGGCTGGAGCCGCTCCTGAAATATCGAAATCATATGGAACGCATGGCGCAACTGGAGACAGCAAAGGCATCATCCGCCGTATCGGAATGCGGCCACGCCATTGACATGCTGAATGTTGACTATCACCAGCATGCATTGGAGCTTGAAAAAAGGATGTCCTCCGGGGTAGATGCCGAGCACTACCTGGTGTATCGCTCCTACCTAAATGGAATGGAAGCTGCCATTGATGGCGAAAAAAAACGCTATAAACATCTGAAAAATACTCTTCTAAAAAAGCAGGCGGTTTTAAAAGAGCGCTCAATTGCAAAAAAAGTGCTTTCAAATCTCAAGGACAGAAAAAAAAAGAGATATTACGAGGATATGCTTAAATCGGATCAAAAAGAAACCGACGACGCAATTATCGTCAGGAAAGCACGGGATATCAATATATAATGCCGGGGAACCTCCTTAAACTCAAACCGTTACTGCTGAGCCTCATTGTAATTAAAATGGCCGCCACCGGCTACTTCTTTTCGGAGCAGGTGGATATATTTACTATGATCTTTGGCCGGCAACAAGCCTTTGCCCAGGACAGCACCGGTGGAAATCAAGATAAGGCTGAGCCAGATGGTGTAAATTCATCTCCTGCTCAAGCGGATAAAGAAAGCGGCGAGTCTGAACGAATCAAGGCCGCCCTTGAGGGAATGGAGCGAAAACGGCTCGCCATTCAAGAAGAAGAAAAACGCCTGGATGAGAAAATACAGCTTCTTGAAAAAGTAAAACAGGAGATTGAGGAAAAACTGGTCGCGCTGGAAAAAATGCAAATCAAGGCGGAAAAAACGCTTTCAGAAAAAAGCACCAGGGAGTCTGAAGAAAAAAGAATGAAAGAAGAAGAGGAGCGTCGAAAAATAAAACAGCTTGTGAAAGTATACTCCAGTATGAAGCCCAAGGATGCGGCTCCCGTGATTGAAAAACTGAATATTGATCTTGCAAAGAAAATTTTCCTGCAAATGAAGGGTGAGCAGGCCGGAAAAATATTGTCCTATATAAGTAAAAATCGTGCAGCGGAAATCAGCGAAGAATTGATTGCACGGAACAATAGGAAATAATTTCCGTTTTTATAGTCCATTTGGAAATAAATTCTTTTCAACCAGCGTAAAACATCTTCCCCGCCGATATCGTTCTCTTTAACCCCCCGATATCCATCAATTAATTATTATAGCACGTCTTGGCACAATCATTGCTCAAGCCTATTCAAAAACCATGTGCGCATAAATAAGCACATGACCATTAATCCTAACCACCAAAAGAGACACCATGGCAACATGCAGTAATTTACTGCCCGGAATACTATTGAATACGGGAAAAGCCGTCCCCGGAAAAGGTGGAGGCAAACCCTCAAATTCCTATCAGACTTTTTCCGGCATTATCAAGGGTATTATAGGAAAAAGTAACCGGACAGCCCAACAGTTCAATCCAAGCGGCGAGCCGATCAAGGCAGAGCACCTCATTGGAGAACTGAAAAAGCATATCACTGCCCTGAGCATGAATGCCAAAAAGGTGAAACTTGATGACCGCGCCGCCTTTTCATTGGAGAAACTGCTTCTCGACGCAGGTTTTGAAAAAACAAGCGTTTCCGAATTAATGGGTAAAATAAAAAATAAACACCATGAAAACGGAATGACACTCTCAGCCCTTTTCAAGGCCCTCGAAAAACTGGATAAACCCGGCAATGAAGAAGATCAACTGATAGACATATCCGCTCTTCCCTATCTGAATTCCATATTTAAGATGTTTGGAATGGATAACGCCACCGTTGACCGGGTGTTGTCCGACGCAACAGTTGAAGGCGCCGGTATCGACATCGCACGCCTTATAAGCGCCCTCGAAAATAAAGGGTACATGGATAAATCCATGCTTCAGCGGTTCGAAAATGAGCAAAAAATATCCGACATGATGGACCGGATAAAGATATCTGATCAAGAACAATTTAGTGGAAAGATCAACCTCGAAACCTTTGTTCTAAAGCTGAAAGGCATGGTGGCCAAGCATCAGGGCACACACGTCGCCGATACGACTCTCACAAAGGAAGCAAAAACATTCATAAACCAGTTGGCTTTTGACGAATATGCCGACACAGACGAGGTTTTCTTCAATAAAATAAACAAGATTAAAACCTTCGATCCTGTGGCTAAAATGTTGTCATCAGAGGAGCATAAAGCATTTTCAACAAACGAAGCCCTCACCAGCAAGCCTGAAGCCGGTTTAAACCTGTCTTCTGTCTCCGGTGAAATGCAATCTCTTTTAAAAATTGCCGGCAAGGTTGATACGGCGGATCTCTCTGAAAGAACCGCCCCGCAAGCCACCATCCGAAACACGACCATCAAGGCAACTGAAATCAATCCGTCCGGCTCTAAAAACGGATCTCACTTGAATACGTGGAATGGAGATACATGGGGCGTGGATCGTCTGGCATCCGCCTCAACAGAAAAAATGCCGGGTTCGAAACTGCTTCCTTCTTATATGCTTAACCAGGTGAGCAGGCAGATTGTCAAGTCAGTTGAAAACGGAAACACCGAAATACGACTTCAGCTCAAACCCCCTCACTTGGGACGGCTTCAAATTACTATTGAGACGCTCAACGATACGCTTAAAGTTAATATTGTTACGGAACATCATGCAACGCGTGATATGCTGATGGCCAATTCTACTGAATTGAAAACCATCCTGTTTGACCAGGGAATACGTCTCGAAAAAGTGGAAGTCCAACTCGCCTTTAATTTTGATCAATCCATGAGCAATGCGAAGCATGACTTCCAGAAGCCAAAGAGCCGTAAAAACAATCCGTTTTCATTGTCAGGAGACGTCCAGGGAGCGGATACGGCAACCGGAAAAGACAACTGGTCCGGACCGATGATTCAAGCCAGGCTTCTCGATCTTGTGGCATAATGAACCACCGAATAGGGGTTGAAAGGACATAAAATGACTGTAAACGCGACATCTTCAGCCTACCAGGGGCCGAGTTCTCTTTTGACCGGTCACGAAACAAAGACAGGGGAAAAAAAGGACCCCCTGGGTCGTGAGGCATTTCTTACCATGCTGGTGGCTCAGCTCCAACACCAGGATCCACTGAACCCAATGGAAGGAACCGATTTTACATCTCAGTTGGCCCAGTTCTCCAGCCTTGAGCAGCAATTTACCACCAATGATGCCCTTGGGGCCATAAAAAAGGCTCTGGAAGCGGAAAATGAAGAGAATCTTATCGACTATATCGGCAAAAATGTGCAAGGGGAAACCAACACGTTGATAATGAGGAACGGCAGTATTTCAAGCGGTTCCTACACACTCGAAAAAGAGGCCGATGTTATTGTGGGCATTTATGATGCGAACGGGTTGCAGGTTCGAAGCCTTTATCCCGGAGAAAAAAGCCCTGGGGTCCATCAGGTAAACTGGGATGGCAAGGACAACTCGGGCAATGCCGTTGCGGACGGCACATATTTATATGAGGTACTTGCCGTCAGCGACAAGGGCGGCGCGGTTTCAACATCAACTTCCATAGAAGGTCTGGTGAATGGAGTTGTTGTTAAAGATGGAAAACAGTATCTCCAGTTGGGTGATACACTGCTGGATCCAGGTACGGTTACAAAAGTGTGGATGAACTCGGACAATGGACAGGAAAACAATAATACGGAATAATAAGCACTAATGGCATGAAACATAAAAAGGAGGAGCTGAAATGTCTTTAACCAGTTCATTATATTCAGGTATCAGCGGTATGACAAATCTTGGCAATGCCATGCAGATTATCGGTGATAATATTGCCAACATTAATACCACTGCCTTTAAAGGAAGCAATTACATTTTTCAGGACCTTCTGAGCCAGGCTATAGCAACCCAATCCGGAACAGCCCAGGTGGGGCGCGGAATGGCTTTGGGGGATGTATCTTCAGATCATCAGCAGGGATCATTCGAGTCAACAGGGAATGCAACGGACCTTGCCATCGGGGGAGAAGGGTTCTTTGTCCTCCGGGAACCGGACAGCGAAAGTGAGTTTTATTCGAGGGCGGGCAGTTTCAGGTTTGATAAAAACGGCGTCCTTATTAATCCTGAAGGGTACGTCGCACAAGGATGGGCCTTAGACGAAGATGCTGAAGATATCGGTGCGGTGACGGATATCATGCTGACATCATTTACATCCCCCCCGGATCTAACCGAACAGATGACCGTCGTCACAAACCTGGATTCTGATTCCCTCAGCCAGGCCCTCGTGCTCTCAAACTCATGGGACTCATCAAATACAACCCCCATAGACGCGTCAAACTATCATTATCAGACCGTGGTAAAAATATATGACTCTCTTGGAAGCACACACGACATTACGGTATATTACGATAAAAAATCAGGCTCAGTCTGGGAATATATGATCTGCTGCAATCCTGAAGAGGACAACCGAAATCTTGTTCAGGACACATCCGCCGTAGGCTTGCTGGCGCGGGGAACCATCACCTTTTCGGACAGCAGCGGAAATGTGTCGGGTTTTACAATGGAAGAATTCAGCGGGCGAATTGGTAATGTAGATGTCGGCGGTTCACTCTCAGGAACTGATCCGGTGTTTACAATCAACAATTATGACGCATTAACACAGGACGGTTATGATTTCAGCCTGGAGTTTGACGGAACATCATGGGATTTTGAAGATATTGCTGCACCCACAGGTGTTATTACATCCGCCGATCTTCCCTCCAACTACCCCAATGCATCCATTATCAGCAGCAGTTCGAGCAGGATAGAGATAAACCTCGATGGCGATGTGGATCAGACAACTGATCTCACCATAACCTTTGGCCTGCCCGCCCAGGCACTGGACACGGTGGGTTTTGACATCAACAGCCCTACGGATATTCATGTTCAAAATATTACCAATATACTTTACAGCGGTGATACGGCAAACGATAATACGACACTGCAAATCAATAATCCCAACGTCTTGACACATGATTCAAGTGATCTGCAGATCAACTGGGATGCCAGCGCACAGAGTTGGTATTGGAGCATGCCGGAGCTTCAAAATGTCATGAACACGGATACCACCGAATTAACCCCCAGTGTAACGGCGACGGAAACAGTGACCAATGCTTCTGTAATGACAAATTTTTCCCAGGATATATCCCTGTGGTATGACAGTGTTGCCGGGGAATGGAACTTTATTTCTCCATACGCAAGGGAGCTTTCCAATGAAGTCTTCTCCGGTGGTATCAGCCAAGCAATAACCACATCAACGATAAGCGACGCAACGTTGCTGACGGAACGATCAACGGGCAATCTTCTGGCCTGGGATAATATCGTGGGTGTGACCAACATGGCTTATACCGATGCCAGCGGATCCGGAGAAATCACCGCCCTGACAACAACCATGACTGAACTTCAGGAAGAAAACCTGGTGTACGATTCAAGTATTACCTACGTGCTGGAATACAACGGCGGCGCCGATTCATGGAGCTGGGTTGCCGGGGGTGATCCGAACGTTGACTACCCCAACCGCCAAAACCCATCTTGGAACACCGTCGCCAATCAGCTGGCCATTGATCTTACAGGGGATGGAACCGACATCACCTTTGATTTTGCGGGAAACCTGACAGCTGCCTCCAATGGCGACCGTATTTCTTTCAGCGTTGACGCCGACGGCCAATGGTCCTGGGGTATGCCCACCATGTCCGTATCGAGCTACGGCGGGGGTATATCCGCATCCAACACCACCATGGATATCGAATCCGCTCTGTCGGGCGGCGGAAGCATTATAGACAATACCGGCGGCGACTATAACTTGATATATACAGCTGCAACCGACACATGGTCATGGGGCGCCAATTCGCCGGCGGATGCAGATTATGCTTCGGAAGCGTTCATTACAAACAGCGGGAATGAAGTTTCCATTGATCTTGATGCGGACGGCACGGCAGAAGCGACCTTTACATTTGAGACGCCCCTGACACTGGACGGAACCATTGACTTCAGTATTGACGCAACAGGAAATCCTCCTGCAGAATATCCCTCTGCGACCATATTGTCCACATCAGGGCCGAATTTATTAAGCCTTGACATGACCGGAAACGGAAACGCGGACATCACATATTCTTTCCTTTCCACACTGTCTGCAGACGGCGCCATCGGTTTTGATCTTGACACGCATATTCCGCCCTTTGAATATTCAAACGCGAGCATTGATTCTACACTGTCAACCCCGAGCAGGGTCTACATTGATTTAAACGGCGACAGCACCAATGATGTCGATTTTGCATTCTCTGCCGCCCTGACCGACAACGGCACCTTCCAGTTTGACATTGACCCGAGGGTTCCTCCGGAAGAGTATTCCAATGCACTGGTCACCGGTGACAGGGACGAGGCGCTCATTGATATGAACAATGACGGTGTTGACGATATAACCTTCACCTTTGACACGCCGCTATCCACCGGTCCCACTGCCCGGGACAGCTCCATTAACTTCAACATCAACGGCTCCACCGCATGGACCCAGGTGGAAACAAATTCTAACGGCTACTATGAATTCATGACCGATTTTCTGGGCGGTGAAAACGGTGCAACGGAGATGAATGTCGAATTCGATATCGGCTCCCGTGACGACGGCACAGGGCAATTTGTGAACGATACAATCACAACGACCCAGTATGCGCGATCATCCACCACCACCCTGCAGTCCGCCGACGGGTATGGAGCCGGCGATCTCCAGGGCGTAGACGTGGATGTGGACGGCGTTATGACGGGGATATACTCAAACGGACAGCTTATACCTCTTTATCGCGTCGCCCTTGCCAGGTTTCTCAACATTCAGGGATTGAGCAAGGAAGGCGGCGGGCTCTATCGTGAAACAAGGGATTCCGGCACGGCAATTACCAACAGGCCCGGCACAAACGGACTTGGAAGTATTTCCCCGAATTCCCTTGAGCAGTCCAATGTTGATATAGCAAACGAATTTGTAAAAATGATTACTACCCAGAGAGGTTTCCAGGCAAATTCCAAAATTGTAACCACCATCGACGCCATGCTGGGGGAAGTGATTAACTTGAAACGATAAGCAGGTCCATGATGTCAACTCAAGGCAACCCCGGCTTAAAGGTATTAAGACTCGGGTTGCCTTTCCCCTGGCTCCTTTTTGGTTTTTTCCAGTATCATATCAATTTCTTTTTTTGCTTCTTTTAACTGGTCCGCCGTCAGTCTCTGCTCGATAAGGGGCTGATTGTGGGCTGCATCCTGGTTGCCGTTTTCAGCGGCTACACCATACCAGATGTATGCTTTTTTAAAATCCTGGGCCGTGCCCTGACCCTTGACAAAGATATCTCCAAGGTATGCCTGTGCATTGACATTGCCCTGTTCCGCAGCCATCTGGATCCATTTCTTGATCTCGTAGAAGTTCTGGGTGACACCTTCACCCTTCACGTACATAACGCCGACTTGATATTGCGCCCGGGCGTGGCCCTGTTCGGCTGCCATTTTAAACCATTTCAACGCTTCCTTGTAGTTTTGTTCAACCACTTTACCCGTGTAGTATACCTGACCGACCATAAACTGATAATCCGGATGCCCCTGTTCCGCAACAATTGTATACCACTTCAATGCCTCTCCGTAGTCCTGGGGCACACCATCGCCGGTGTCATATTTTTGAGCCAGGGCGATTTGAGCCTCCATATCCCCATTCCTGGCCCGCGCCATCAGGTCTCTCAGGTCTTCGCCTGCGGCAACAGATTCACTAGCACCGCATATCAATACAATAGAAACCAGTACAGTGATAATTAAACGTATTCCCGTCATGAACCTCTCCCGTGTCTTTTCATTCAGATCAAGTTATGTTGAGTCCACTGAGAAAATGTATACCAGCAGGAAAAAATATCTCAAGTCCTTTTTTAACACACTGACGTATATCATTTTTCCGTCCCCGAAAAAAAGAGGAGGCGTGTTATCTTGCTTCACTCGTTCCATCCTGACGTTAGACTCATCATCATCGATGACAGATGAGGGGAACTGGGCATTGAGCAGTGAATACCGCTTTAAATACTAAGCATCCGTATATTATCCGCATACGAAACTATATCGGCCGGTACCAGACGCAACGAAGACATTCATCACGTTACAAAGTAAACAATGCACATGTTGTACACGCGGTATGCCGGGCTGAACTTAATTGCTTTTTTTGGCCATTTCTTTGCCGCAGCACATTAGAGGAACGCTACAGGTATCCTCTGCTCCGGAATTGCAGGCGCAAGCCTTTTTCACCTCCAATTCAAGACCGCAAGTGTCGCAATGAAACAGATCACCTTCCTGCATGTCACAACAATTTGCCATGGTAAACCTCCTTTATTGGTTGTTATTCGGTCGCAATTGATTATCCTTTAACGCGTTTTTCATTTCGGTTGACGCCGACAACATCGTTCTTCGTAGTTAAGGTTTTGAGACTATCACAGGACAGACCGACCTGTCAAAACCAGAGATATGTTCTGAATATCAAGTCTTGCGAGTATCGCGCTGGGCAAGGCTTTCAAAGGAATGATGGTGTTGGGAAGGTTCTATTTTATATTCTATCGTTTTTTATCCGTCGGACACAAAAAAGCCCGCGTTCACAAAAAACACGGGCTTCAAAAACACTATCGTTTGATTGATCAGGTCACGGTGATACTGATGGTGACGCTATGGGCGGCACCGTTACTGTCCGTCACCGTCAAATTGATGGTGTGCGCCCCTGCCGTCAGGTTCGTTGAAAAACTTGTGCCGGTGCCGATATACCCGTCAATATTGGACGTCCAGACCAGAGAACTGCCATATAGATTCCCGTCCTCATCATCGGTGCCGGTACCGGTAAACACGATTAAATCGGTATCGCTGAACGTGGCCCCTGTCGCCGGGTAGGTAATGGCGGCAACCGGGACCGTGTTTCCCACTGTAAGGGTTATGGATGCCGTACCGGTAGCGCCGTCGCTGTCCACCACCTGGAGGGTTATTGTATGGCTGCCGCTTGACAGGTAAGTCGCGGTGGTGGATGTTCCCATGCCGATATACCCATCCTTATTTGACCGCCACGTCATCGAGTTTCCACCCAGTGCGCCGTCCTCCGCATCAGTTCCCGTGCCCACAAGTGTCACCGATACGCCTTCATTGACCGTTGATCCCGTGGTCGGGCTGGTGATCGCCGCCGTCGGAGACGAATTCCCGATGCTGATCGAAATGTCGGCCGTACCTGACGTACCGTCAGAATCATTTGCCGTGAGTCTTATGGTGTGGGTCCCCACGGAAAGGTCCCTCACCGTGAAAGAGTTCCCCGTGCCGATCTGACCGTCAATACTTGACGACCAGACAAGAGAACTGCCGGTAAGATTTCCATCTTCGGTGTCGGTGCCGGTGCCGCTGAACGTAATGAAGCTGCCCTCGTTGAATGAACTGGAATCGGGTGGCGCGCTGATGGCCGCCGACGGAATGGTGTTTCCCTCCGGGTTCAGGGTAATGCCGACCGTGGTGCTTGCCGTTCCCCCATTACTGTCGGTGACCGTCAATGTAATTGTATGCGTTCCAGTGGACATCGGAATATCACGGACCGATCCACCAACCCCGATCATGCCGTCAATACTGGAGCTCCAGACCAGTGCTCCGCCCGAAAGCGTCCCCTCTTCCGCATCTGTTCCGCTGCCGGTGAATGTAACCAGGTCTCCTTCAGTATACACCGATGCATCCTCAGGAGAATTGATGGTTGCGGTGGGAAGCGTATTCGCACCCTGAGCGGTGGAGACATTATCGTCGTCTTCAATTTCGTCGCCGCTTGTCCCGATAATGGTTGCCAGCCCGAGGAGAACAATGAAAAACAGAAACACATACCGCACCGCTTTAAAAGGCCTTCTCTTTTCACGTACCATATTATGACATGCTCCTTTCCATGCTCTTTGCTATTCCTCCATTAAAGCTGCACCGGAGAGGGCCCCTGCGCCGGCCCCAATGGCCATTGCCCCTCCCGTACCCCCAAGTGCCTCCAGGGTCGCCGAATTCTGGCCCAGTGCCGTGGCCGTGGCTGAGCCTGCTGCTGCCCCGGCCGCAGCACCCGTAGTGGAGCCAAAAAGGGTCCTTGACTCGGAGGACCCGTGATAGAACTTGAATTCCCTGGGGGCGAGATAGACCCTTATATTTGCCTTTGCGATTCCATCTTCATGGCTGACAAAAGCAACCTGGGCGCCCCTCAGGTAAGCATTGGTTTCAGTGGTCACCTGGTCCACGGAGATATTATTTTTTCCCGCCTGAGAATATGCATTTAAAATCATCCCCCCGAGTCGTTCGGACAGCTTTCTGTATCCATCAATAATTGCGGCCCGTTCCGCCAAAAGCTTTTTCTGCTGCTTTGTTCCGGTGGCCGGCTCAAGGCCCTGCCCGTTAACACTGACCATGATCTTGTTGCCGGCCTCCCCCGGCTCCAGGCCCGGAACAAGGGCATGGGGGGTGGTGTTGACTCTCTCATTGTCGTATTTAATTACTTCATGGCTTGTGGTTCTGCATCCCGCGAAGAAGCAAAACAGGATCGAGCATGCGCCAATCAGCAGAAATTGTGTGACGATGGTTTTATAAAAACTCATGACAAGGTCTCCGTAAACTGTATTATCATAGGGTAAAAAATCGTGAATGATTGCGTGTGGCTGACACTATTCGAACGACAATACCGGCGGTTTTTTACTGCTACCGGTCATTTTCAACTCTCCTCGTCTACAGTAGCAGCAAAAACTATGCCACCCGGTTATGGCTTGAATTTATCGAGAATACAGCCGGTTGGATTCTTAGGGTTTTCCCGCCTTCCACCCGGCAGGAATTTTTTTCCCCTTTGAAAAATCCCTTTTATTAATCCGGACACGTCATTATCTTGACGTCTTCTTTTGCTTAATTGACATTAATCTTGCGCACCCACCCCTCATATCCGCCAACCGTTTTTTAACACTTTGAATTTAAATGCATTCTTTTCGACCACAACAATAAAACCCGTTGGCATAAAGATTGCTCAGTCAAATTATGACAAACAAAAACCCGCTTGACTATTTTCTTCACCTTATCAACTGGGACCGTAATCAAATAACAGCAAACTGCCAAAAAGGCTAGTATGGATATTGCAACCCTACTCGGAATTGTTTCGGCATTCGGGCTTGTTGTTTTGGCCATCCTCATGGATGGAGGAATGAGCATCTTCATCAACCCCCCTTCCCTGATGATTGTTGTGGGGGGCACCCTTGGTGCAACCATGATCAACTATCCGTTAAAAGAAGTTCTGGGGGCTGTCAACGTATTAAAACACGTCTTCTTTGCAAAACCGGTTCCGGCAAAAGAAATAACCTCCCAGTTTGTCGGCTATGCAAACAAGGCGAGACGGGAAGGGATTCTTTCACTTGAGTCTGAAGCAAGAACCGTTGATGATGATTTTCTAAAAAAAGGGCTGGAGCTGTCGGTGGATGGGGTGGAGCCCAACGCCATTCAGGATATCATGGAAACTGAAGTCGATTTTTTAAGGGAACGGCATCAACTGGGTGCGGAAATATTCACCACCATGGGTTCGTTTGCACCGGCACTGGGGATGATCGGCACATTAATCGGACTGGTCCAAATGCTGCAGTCAATGGATGACCCGAGCAGTATCGGACCTGCGATGGCCATCGCTCTTTTGACGACATTTTACGGTTCGGTTCTGGCGAATCTTGTTTTTATGCCCGTCGCCGGAAAGCTTAAAACAAGGAGCAAGGAAGAAAATATGGTCAAAGAAATGATCACAGAAGGGCTCGTCGCCCTTGCCAAAGGTGACAACCCCAGGATCCTTGAACAGAAAATGCTTTCCTTCATACCGCCTAAGGAACGCAACCATTAACATGAACCGGAAACCATAAATTGAGCACAAAAAAAAGAAAGCAAAAAATAATCCAAGATCCGCAAGGAGCCCTTCTCCAATTGATGACGGTGTCTCTTTTTATCATCGTTCTCGCCTTTTTTATTCTGCTGAATTCCATTGCCGTCCCCGACGAATACAAAATACGGACCGCCATCGGTTCCCTTATCGGAAGCTTCGGAAGGATGGAAGGGGGGTACTCCGTAATAGAGGGAAGCGGAGACAAACCGGTTCTCGTGAAAATCTTCACCGAGGAAGGACAAATCGATTTTTCCGATATTCTCATGGAAAGTGCCGGCTTAGACCAGGACATTCATCTCGTTCCTGCTGCAAAGGGAACCATTATCAGGTATCCTGAAAGCGCGCTGTTTGATGAATACGGATATGATATTATTCCCAAACGATATGCCCTTCTGGATAAGCTGTCGAGCATTCTAAAGACAAGCACCGTTCCCCTTGAGATATCAGGGCACACGGACAATGTCCCCGTCGACAACAGCCGTTCTGTTTCCAATCGTGAACTGGCCTCTTTTCGCGCCATGAACGTATCCGCCTATTTAATCGATCAAGGCAAATTGTCACCAAAGCGAATTACAGCCTTTGGCTGGGGGGGCCATCGTCCCGCATATTCAAACAAAAGCCGGGAATCAAGGAAAATGAACCGGCGGGTGGATATACTTATAAAGCATGATAAGCCGTCGGAGAAGCCTTTTGGCGGGTATACGTTTAAAGATTTTTTCTTTCAGTCGTTTGAGTAGCAATTTATCCCATGAAGGATCTAAAAAAAACAAGTCAAGGCACCGGAAATCAGCTGGATTCAAATGCATGGATGGTGACGTTTGCCGATCTCATCATGCTCCTGTTGACCTTTTTTGTGCTTCTTTTAACCATGAAATCCATGGACACAAAAGAAATTGAAAAAAAACTAAGGTATTTCAGTAATGAAGCGGGGCCTCTTGAGTACACGGAAACGAGAATCAGCGGCGAAGATGCCGACCGGACAGGGAAAAATCAAAAAACCGTTTTTATCGAAAACACAAAGACATTGCAGCAGCTGCTTGAACTAATGGAGGGGATTGTCACTTCCGCCGATCGGGATCGGGATAAAACGGAGTTAAGAGATGTGGTGTCGATCACCGACGACCCCCGAGGCGTGGTGGTTACAATTCAATCGGACGAATTGTTTGACAGCGGAAAAGCGGAAATTAAAACCGATCGGCTCCATATACTGGATGCAGCAGGAACTCTTCTGAAGAATGCATCCAATGATATCATAATTATGGGACACACGGACAATATGCCCTACCGGGGTGACTTGTTCAGCTCGAATTATGAGCTTTCATTTTACCGGGCATTAAGCGTGTTTCATCATTTGACTGAACGATCGGGTCTAAGCGCCGACCGGTTTGCTACAGGCGGCTATGGCGAAAGTTTGCCCAAATATTCGAATGACGCGCCCGGCAACCGGGCAAAAAACAGAAGGATTGAAATGATTTTAAAAAAAACTGAAAAACAGCGCATGGCTGGAGGGAATTATGGCTGATGAGGAATTAAATGTTGACGCAGAGCCGGGAGAAGAGGACGGGCGGGAAGAAAAGAAAACGCTCCCGATTAAATGGATTGTCATCGGTGCAGCGGCTCTTCTTATTATCGGTGGGGGTGGTCTTGGTTTACTTGTTTTTATGGGCGATGGGGAAACCGATGCCCCGAAAAAACCGACCATTGTTTCCAAAGCGGGGTTTGGAAACATCTTCCCCCTCGAAGTTTTTGTCGTTAATCTCAATGACCCGGGTGGAAAACGATACCTGAAAACAAAAATCGAGCTCGAGTTTATCCAGGAAGGATTTGAAGAAGAGTTGTCAATGAGGCTGCCTCAAATAAGAGATGTTACCCTTCTTCTTCTGAGCAATAAGTCCATCGACCAAGTTAGGGGAATTGACGGTAAAATAGCCCTAAGAAATGAACTCATAAAAAAAATTAACCAAATTATGGAAACTGGTAAGATCCGGAATCTTTATTTTACGGAATTCGTTATCCAGTAATGGTGCCATGGGTGAAGTATTATCACAAGACGAAGTCGATAGCCTGCTAACCGGGTTAAGCGAAGGCAAAATCGAAACAGAGACGGACAAGGGACCGGAGGACGGTGGGGAGGGCCCGTCCCAAGCTTATGATTTCTCAAGCCAGGAGCGGGTGGTCATAAGAGGCAGAATGCCGACCTTTGAAGTGATTAACGAGCGGTTTGCCAGAGACATGCGCACCAGCCTCTCCAATCTTCTTCGGACGACGGTTGATATCAATGCGGAAGGGTTGGAAACCCTCAAGTTTTCGGAATTCGGACGTTCACTGCCGGTTCCTACAAGTATGCACGTTTTTCGAATGGAGCCGTTAAGGGGCCATGCACTTCTGGTCATGGAAAGTCAGCTCGTGTTCAACCTTATTGACACTTTTTTTGGCGGAAAAGGCATGGGCAATGCCAAGGTCGAGGGAAGAGAATTTACAGCGATAGAGGAAAAAATGATATATAAGGTCGTCGTGGCATGTATCAAAGATCTTCAAAACGCATGGCAGCCCGTTGAACCGATCACCACATCTCTGGTCAGGTCTGAGGTAAACCCCCAATTCGCGGCAATAGTAATGCCGACCGACCTGGTGGTGGTTACCAAATATGAAATTGAACTCGAACAGGCGGCCGGCACCCTGGTTGTCTGCCTGCCGTACGCCATGCTCGAACCCTTAAGAAGCAAGCTCTCTGCAGGTTTTCAGGCGGAAATAATGGACACGGATTATGTGTGGCAAAAGCGGCTCAAGGAAATCATACTTAATTCAACAGTCGACTTTGTGGTTAAACTGGGTTCCGTTAACATAACCGGCGAGCGCCTTATCAATATGAAAACAGGTGATGTCATACAGTTGGAGCAGGATGCAGATGCTCCTTTGAAAGCTTTTATTGAAGGTATGCCTAAGGTGTTGGGATTGCCGGGCACACAGAAAGGTTTTCAAGCAATTAGAATCGAAAAAAAGCTAAGGATGGAGTAAACAACCTATGGATGAAGAAAAAAATATAGCAGAGGCAGAGAACAAAATGGAGACTGATGTAAAGGCCGGGAGCCCTGCGGCGGAGGGTGATATCCATGCCGACCTCGATTTTATTCTGGATATCCCCCTTGAACTTTCCGTTGAACTCGGCAAAACAAAAATGCTTGTCAATGATCTGCTTCAGCTGGGGCAAGGGTCCATCGTTGAGTTGAACAAGCTGGCCGGTGAGCCCCTTGAAGTATTCATCAATAACAAGCTCGTGGCAAGGGGAGAGGTGGTCGTGGTCAATGAAAAGTTCGGAATACGCCTTACCGACATCATCAGCCCCCTTGAACGAGTCCGAAGCCTTGGCGGGTAGAAAAGGTGGCCAATGAATTTTTTATCTGACACGTCAACAGCGGTCGCCGCTCCGGATCTATGGTTTACCCTGATAAAAAGCGCCGCCATGCTCTGCCTGGTTCTTGCCCTTCTTCTTCTTGTGCTGTTTATTATGAGACGGTTTTTCTTCAACCGGAGCAGGCTATCCGAACTGGGGCAGATTAAAACCATCGCATCATGTCATGTCGGCCCTAAAGAGCGGGTGGTGCTTTTGAATGTCCTTAATGAAAACGTATTGATTGGAATCACGCAGCAGCAAATTACCTGTCTTGCCAGAATCCACGATAATGACCCGCATGAGTCGGTGGATGCGGATTAAACGGAAGGCGCCATGCCCAAGAAATTGACACCCATCATATATATATCAAAAATTTTTGTACTGCTTCTCATCCTTGTCTGCACCTTCTCCCCCCGGGCATCCTCGGCGGCGCCGTTTCCGCTTCCGTCTGTAAATATCGGCATCGGGGAAACGGAAAATCCCGATGATGTGGCGGTTGTTCTGGAAATTGTCGCGCTTCTGACCATTCTTTCTCTGGCACCTGCAATATTGATACTTATGACCTCATTTACCCGCATCATTGTCGTATTTCATTTTTTACGGCAAGCCATAGGAACGCAGCAAAGTCCGCCCAACCAGGTAATTATCGGCCTTGCACTGTTCATCACCTTTTTTATCATGTCGCCCGTATGGCAGGATATTTATCAAAATTCCCTGACCCCGTATCTTGAGAAAAAAATATCCTCCAGTGACGCCTTCGCCAAGGCGCAGGACCCCATGCGAAAATTTATGCTTAAAAATACAAGGGAAAAAGACCTCGCCCTGTTTCTCAAGACATCACAAACACAAAAACCTTATTCCCGTGACGACCTGTCACTCATTGTTCTCATCCCGGCTTTTGTGATCAGTGAATTGAAAACAGCGTTTATCATCGGATTTGTTTTGTATGTACCTTTTTTAATCATTGACATGGTTGTGGCGAGCGTTCTCCTTTCAATGGGAATGATGATGCTGCCCCCGATTATGATTTCCCTGCCGTTTAAACTTATGCTGTTTGTTTTGGTGGATGGCTGGCACATGCTCGTCGGATCCATGGTGAACAGCTTTGGAGTTAAAATCATATGACACCGGAATTTATCGTCAGCTTTGCTATGGACGCCATCATCCTCACCATTCTTGTTGCCATGCCGATGCTGGGGCTGGGTCTTCTGGTGGGGCTGAGCGTGTCTGTTTTTCAGGCTGTCACATCCGTTCAGGAAATGACGCTTACGTTCATTCCAAAAATACTCGCCGTTCTCCTTGGTCTTTTATTTTTTGCACCGTGGATGCTTGAAAAGCTCATCACCTTTACGGAAACCATCTTTACCAACATACCCATGTATATAAGATAGTCATATGCCATGGAAATTCTCAATTATTCACAGGAACATTTTAAGGTATTCATTCTTATTTTAATTCGTATCAGCGTTGTTCTTTTCCTTTTTCCTGTGTTTGGCAGCAGAGTTTTTCCGATCCTCGTAAAAGCCGGCCTTGCCCTGATTATTGCCGCAACCCTTCTTCCGGTGGTAACCACGGATCATTTTTTCTTTCCTGACAATACGATACATATTGCCATTCTTATTGTCTCGGAATTTATGATCGGTCTTATCATTGGGCTGATCGCCCGCCTGTTTTTCAGCGCCGCTCAGATAGCCGGGCATGTTATTGCCTTCCAGATGGGGTTCGGAATGATCAATGTCCTTGACCCCCAGACGGGGGCCCAGGTGTCGATACTTGATCAGATTGCCTACTGGATGGTTTTACTGATATTTCTGATATTAAACGGTCATCACATCCTTATTACATGCCTGGCCGACAGTTTTCGAATCGTTGAGCCGGGGATGATTCACCTCAACAAAGAATTGCTGCTCCAGATTCTTGGCAGTTCTTCCGACATGTTTATTCTGGCAATTAAAATCGGTGCACCGGGAATTGTATCGCTTCTTTTTGTAAGCACCGCCTTTGGCCTTTGTGCGAAATTTGCTCCGCAGATGAATATTCTTATTGCTGCATTTCCGGTAAAAATCATTGTAGGCCTTTTCTTTTTCTGCACAACCCTTCACCTTATCGCGTTATCCGTCCGGTCGTATATTCATGATTTCAAGCCGGCGTTGTCTAAACTGTTGGTTCAGATGGGAGGCGGATAGCCACCGATGGCCGAAGAAAATTTTCAGGAAAAGACAGAAACCGCAACACCGAAAAAGCGGAAAAAAACCCGTGAAGAGGGCCAAACCGCAAGAAGCGTGGAAATACCATCCGTTTTTGTCCTATTGACCGGCATTCTCTTTCTCTATTTTTCGGGATACATTTCCTATAACCATTTAACTGATATCATGCGTCACAGTTTCACAATTGAGTCCATACCGGACTGTAATATCCACTATGTTGTCTCTCTTTTAAATACGTTTATCGGGCGGGTCTTTCTGTTTATCATCCCTCTGTTTATATCCATTTTTATCATTGCCCTGATATCTAATTTTCTTCAGGTTGGTTTTGTTTTTTCCCATAAGGCGATTACACCTAAACTCAGCAGGTTGAACATCATAAAAGGTTTTGGGAGACTGTTTTCCTCAAAGTCACTGGTGGAGTTTATCAAATCGATTCTCAAGCTTTTGATCATCGGCATTGTCACCTATTTTGTGGTGAAAAACGAAGTCGAACGAATTCCTTTTCTGTATCATCACAGTACCTGGAACATTCTTTTGTATATGTGCAAGGTATCGTTCAAGATATTTATATGGACCATTTCCATCATGATTATCATGGCGGTTCTTGACTACCTGTTTCAGCGATGGCAGTTCGAAGAACAGATCAAAATGACGAAGCAGGAAGTCAAGGACGAGTCTAAGCAGGCTGAGGGTGATCCCCAGGTTAAGGCAAGAATCAGAAGCCTGCAGCAGCAGGCGGCCAGGAGGCGAATGATGCAGGACGTACCCAAAGCGGATGTGGTGGTAACCAACCCCACGCACCTGGCACTCGCCATACAGTACGACGCCCTGTCCATGAATGCGCCAAAGATTATTGCAAAAGGGGCCGGCGCGGTGGCAGAGCGAATAAGGAAAGTTGCCCAAGAAAATGACATACCTGTCGTTGAGGATAAAGAATTGGCGCAGAATTTGTATAAAACAGTAGACATAGGAGATGAAATCCCGGTCAACCTGTTCAAGGCGGTGGCTGAGCTTCTGGCCTATGTTTACAAATTAAAAGGCAAAACAGCATGATACAGGCTTAACAACGTCGGCCGAATCTGTTTTTCCGTTTCATCAATGTCATAGACCCAACAGATGCGTCAAAAAGCAGGCATTGATTAACCCGTCACCTGTAAATCTCTACAAAAATATGGCTCAGGAAAAAGGAACATTTTTAAAAAGCATCATGCAGGATTCCACGGACGTGGGGATGATCGTTGTGGTCATTGGTATTTTAATGGCCATGCTTCTTCCGATTCCTCCATGGTTTTTAGATATCCTTCTGGCCCTGAATATCACCGTTGCCGTCATCGTGCTGATCACCGCCATGTACACCGTATCCCCTCTGGACTTTTCCATATTTCCGTCCCTGCTCCTTGTCTTGACCCTGTTCCGGCTGTCTCTCAATGTCGCCTCCACCCGGCTGATCCTCCTGCATGGAAACGAGGGGCCGTTGGCCGCCGGAGCGGTTATTAAGTCCTTCGGAAGCTTTGTTGTGGGGGGGAACTACGTCATCGGGTTAATTATCTTTCTTATCCTTGTTCTCATCAATTTTATTGTCATCACCAAAGGATCCGGCCGCATCGCGGAGGTGGCCGCGCGGTTCACCCTTGACGGCATGCCCGGAAAACAGATGGCCATCGATGCAGATTTAAATGCCGGAATTATTGATGAAAATGAGGCCCGCGAGCGCAGGAAGGAAATTGCAAACGAATCGGAATTCCACGGGGCTATGGATGGTGCAAGCAAATTTGTTCGGGGAGATGCCATTGCAGGTATTGTTATCACGCTAATAAACATCATCGGCGGGTTCATCATTGGTGTGTTTCAAATGGGGCTCACCATGAATGAAGCCATTCAGAATTATACCCTTTTAACCGTCGGAGACGGTCTTGTAACGCAGATACCGGCTCTTATCATTTCAACCTCCGCCGGCCTCCTGGTATCAAGAGCTGCGGCAAAGGACAGGATGGGAAAGGAATTCGGCCTTCATGTTCTGTCAAACCCCAATCCGATATACATAGGATCCTTTGTAATTTTCCTGTTCGGGCTTGTACCCGGGTTACCCGCCTTTCCATTTATAACGCTCTCTCTTATTATTGGAAGCACCATTTACCTCCTCCACAAAAAAAAGGGGTTTTTGCCCGAGGAAACCGGTGTTGAAGAAAAAACTGAGGCCGTGGAAGCGGAGGGCCCCGAAGATGTGGAACACCTTCTCACACTGGATATCATGGAACTGGAAGTGGGATATGGTCTAATTCCGCTTGTGGACAGGGAACAGGACGGCTCGCTTTTGGGCCGTATCCGTTCCATCAGGCGCCAGTTTGCAACAGAAATGGGGATTATCATCCCGCCCATACACATAAGGGACAATTTAAAGCTCAAACCGCCGGAGTATCGACTGCTTATTAAGGGAGTCGAAATCGCGGGCTCGGAGCTGATGGTAAACCATCTTCTGGCCATGGACCCCGGAGGCGTTGTCAAAAAAATTGACGGGGTTCCCACAACCGAGCCGGCATTTAATCTCCCGGCTGTCTGGATCCCGCCTGAAAAGGAGGAAGAAGCCAAGTTCAGCGGATATACGGTTGTGGACAACTCGACAATCATCGCAACACATGTAACGGAAGTCATTAGAAGCAATGCCGCAGACTTATTGGGCAAACAGGATGTCCAGCATCTTCTGGACAACCTTTCAAAAACCAACCCGAAGTCAGTTGAAGAGCTGGTACCCTCCCTCTTGCCTTTAGGTATTGTCCAGAAAGTGCTTCAGAATCTTCTGGAAGAACGCATTTCCATACGGGATCTTCTGACCATCATCGAGACACTTTCCGATTACGCCCATCTCAGCAAAGATCCCGATCTCCTGACTGAGTATGTCAGGCAGAAGCTTTCAAGGTCATTTGTGGCCCCCTTTATTGACAGTGATGGTTATCTTCATGTTATCATGATGGATCCAAGAGTTGAAGAGCGACTGACAAAAAGTCTGCAGCAAACGGACCAGGGTACCTATCTGGCTCCGGAACCCGGCTTGATAGAGTCTGTGGTTGAATCCATCAAAAACGAAACTGAAAAAAGTATGACCGTCAGCCCGCAGCCGATTATTATCTGCTCTCCGGCTCTCCGGCGGCACCTTAAAAAAATCATCGACCAGTTCTCACCGTCGATCATGGTCTTTTCCCATGCGGAAATTCCACCAAACATAAAAATTAAATCAGCAGGAAAGGTTGTCGCAGATAATGGAGGTTAAAACCTACAGGACAAAAAGTATCCATGAGGCCCTTTGCAAAATAAAAAAGGAGCTGGGGCCGGATGCAATGATTCTCTCCACGAAACGCGTGTCCGGAAAGAAATCCGGCGGCATTGGGCGCGATTATTTCGAAGTTTCCGCATATCCGGGTAACCGGGGAGGGGTGAATAATGGGGAGCCCTTTTGGGGAGACAACAGCCCCGGTCCGAAAACAAGCCGCCTGGATGCCATGCAGCATGACATTCTGGGTATCAAGGACATGCTCTACCTCTTGAACGAAACGAGGGGCATACCGGCCTTTTTTCAAGAACACCCGAAGTGCATCAATCTTTATGGACGGCTTGTAAAATCAGGAATATCCGAAGAGCGGGCCAAGCAATTTCTCATGACCAGCTGCAATGAGGCTCTTGGACCGGCGACAGGTCCAAAGGAGATTACCAAACGGGTATTGATGGAAGTTCATAAAGCGATTTCCGTATTCAACCCGTTTAAGGCCTCGAGAAAGAGCCGGAGGGAAAACAACTTTGTAAGTTTCGTCGGGCCCACCGGCGTCGGCAAAACAACGACAATTGCAAAGCTGGCTGCCGATCTTCATCTCAAGCAGAAAAAAAAAGTCGGACTCATCTCGATAGACAGCTACCGAATAGGAGCAGTGGAACAGCTGAAAACTTATGCTGCAATTATCGGCATTCCCTTTGTGACGGCATTTTCCCTGGAAGATATAGGAAAAGCGGTCAAAAAAATGCAGTCATGTGATGTTGCTCTGATAGACACAATGGGGATGAGCCATCTGGATGAACGACGCTTGAAAGAGCTTGGCACACTTCTTGACCATTACCCGGGAAACTCCACCCAGCTCGTATTAAGCGCAACCACCCGGCAGGGCGATATGAAAGAAATTGTAGAGCATTTTTCAACACTAAACCCAAGGAGTTATGTTTTTACGAAACTGGATGAAACCAGGCGGTGTGGGGGAATAATTGACCAAATTCTTAACTTCAGGCTGCCGGTTTCATTTATTGCAAACGGCCAAAATGTTCCGGAAGATATTGCTGAAGCGACAAAACGCGGTATCTCCCGCATGGTTCTTAATATATAAGCCCGCAGACAAACCGAGATAGGAGAACAACGTGGATCAGGCAAACAGTTTAAGAAAATACGTTAACAAAAAGGTTACTTCCATGAATCAATTAAAAAAAAGGAAGTCTCAAGGGTCAAGCGGCCACTCCCCAAGGGTAATTGCCGTTACGAGCGGAAAAGGAGGCGTGGGTAAAACAAATATCGTCGGGAATCTTGCCGTTGCTTTTGCGTCCCTTGATAAAAAAGTGATGATACTTGATGCGGATTTAGGGCTGGCAAATATTGATATCATCATGGGACTGAACCCGGTATATAATATGGGGCATGTCATCAACGGCGAAAAACCGCTCTCCGATGTAATTATTGACGGCCCCCAGCATATTAAAATCATTCCGGCAGGGTCCGGGCTTTATGAATTGACACAGCTTACGGAAGGTCAGAAGCTGAATCTTCTGACCGAGTTTGAAACATTGAATGAAATGATAGATGTTTTCCTGATCGATACCGGAGCCGGAATTTCATCCAATGTTCTTTATTTCAATCTTGCCGCCGATGAATGCATTATCGTGGCTACAAATGAACCCACATCAATTACCGATGCTTACGCCATTATGAAAGTGATGGCTGTTCAGCATGACAAGAAATACTTCAAGCTTCTTGTCAATATGGCTGACAACACGGAAACTGCGAAGTCTGTATACCTTAACCTGAACCGGGCCGCCGACAGATTCTTAAACGGGGTTGTAATTGAGTACATTGGTCACCTGCCCAGTGACTCCATGCTGAAAAAGGCAGTGATCCATCAAAAAACAGTGCTTGAAATGTTTCCTGACGCGTTATCAAGCCTTGCTTTTACAAAACTGGCGGCACGTATGCTCGAAACCCCGGTCCGTAATGATTCGAATGGCAATATCAAATTTTTCCTGAAACGATTTATCGAATACCGAAGAAGCGAAATCGCCTAATGGGAACCATGAAGTCTGCTGCTAAAAAGAATACGACGTTTTCCGGAAAGACGCGTGAGGACCTGATAGTTAAATACGCTTATCTTGTCAGGCGCATAGCAGAGAAAATGGCGACAAGGCTGCCCTCAAGCGTGATACTTGATGAACTCATCAGTGCGGGCTGTCTTGGACTGATTGATGCGGTTGACAGATATGACCCCAAACGAAACGTAAATATTAAAACCTATGCCGCGCACCGGATAAAAGGCGCCATACTTGATGAGCTCCGGAGTATGGACTGGTACTCCAGATCCATGAGAAAAAGAATCAGGGAAATTGAAAAGGCCGTCGCAGCCGTAGAAGGAAGGAAGGAACGAAATGCCCAGGACTGGGAAGTCGCACACGAAATGGGAATTGAGCTTGAGCAGTATTTTAAGATTCTTTCAGAAATTCATGATGCCGCACTGTTGAATCTGGATGAGCATATTCGAAATCATGATAATGAAGTCATTACAAAAAAAACCTTTCAGGAACAAATCATCAGCAAAGATGACCCGTCCAAGAATCTGGCGCTGCAAGAGTTAAAGCAGGCCGTATCAACTGCCATCTCCGGGCTTTCCGAAAAAGAGCAGCTGGTTGTATCGCTGTATTATAATGAAGAGTTAACCTTCAGTGAAATCGGCGGTATACTGAACCTTACCGAGTCCAGGATATGTCAAATCCATACAATGGTTCTGGTAAAACTTAAAAGCAGGTTAGACCATTACAGGCAGTAAATACATATATGGCAGAGCACAGTGAAAATAATAATGATATCATGTCGCCCGATGACATTGAAAAGCTCCTTTTGAGTGCCTCCGAAGAATCCGTGGCTCCAGAGGCGCCGGCTGATGGCAATTCGGCAAAGAGTTCGGCCTCGGAAGAAAAATTCGAACCTGAAGCCTCCGAAAATGATATCATTACACTTGAAGACGTGGACCGGCTAATGGACGTTGCTTTAGAAAGTGATATTGATCTTGAGGCGGGCGATACCGAATCCGAAACAGAAGATACGACGGATTCCTCCGCAACAGGTGAAAAGGATTTCGTTTCACAGGACGATATCGACACCCTCCTTCAAGGTATAGCACCTGAAGACCGGGGAGAAAAAGACACACCGTCGACGGGGGAAGAAGGGCAAGTCATCTCACAGGATGATATAGACACGATTCTCGGCAGAGATGATTCGAAAGACATCTCCGGAATTGATGAGCGGGATTTTGTTTCACAGGATGACATTGACAACCTTCTTAAAGATGATGAAGCCCAAACACCGCCTGAAAAAGACAGTGATGAAAATGCAGAAACACAACAGGATCATGTGTCCCAGGATGATATTGACAGTCTCTTTCAGGATGCAGAAGCCGACCCCGGTGAAAAGGGAGGTGGCGCGGGCGGGAAAAAAAAAGAACGGTCGATCTTTATCGACCAGGGTGAGCTTGACCAATTACTGACGGCCTATGAAGAAAAAGACCGTAAAGAACCACCGAATCAACCCGCCGAACAGGAGCCCTCCGCCATGGATTCCGAAGAGGAGGAGGATTCAATTCTGGTCTCTCAGGATGAAATCAACAAACTTATCGGAGACATCCAGGATGAGGAGGGCGATGAGGAGGAAGCGGGTCAGGATACGTCATTCAAACCCGCGAAATCCGAGGGTGGCGATGTTATCTCACAAGATGATATTGACAGACTGTTAAGCGCACCTGTAGAAGACGGCGAACTTGACGATATTAAAGACGTTGATGACTCTGATAAGGTCATCCTCGATGCCGAAAAGAAAGAAGGGGCTAGTGGTGAAGCGGACACCGCACCCGGTGACAAGTGGTTTAAAAACCGCTATATCATTGCCTCTGCCGCATCCTTTTTGGTCATCACATGCGCTTCGATACTATTTCTCATCTTCCGTACACCGGCAGACGACGGAGAAAGAAAAAAGATCATTCAAACAGCAGCGGTGGCGCCAACCGGAGACGCACCGGTAGACCCCTCGCTGTCTGATGCAGATAAACTGATCAACCTGAAGAATTTTGTTGTTATGGCCCCCCCTGAAAGGGAAGATATCACCTTGATTACAACCCATGTTTCCATCACCTTAAGGGATGTGGAGGCCGCGGATTTAATACGGAAAAACAAAACTTTTTTCAGGGGGATCGTATATAATACCGTTCTGGAAGCCCTTATTCCAAAGGAACAGGAAAAATCGGTCAACAAGCTGATACTGACTTCGGGCATTAAGACGGCACTCAACAAAGCGCTTCCGGAATCATCGGTTCAAAAGGTTGTGTTAAATGATTTAAATTTAATTTAAACATGACGACCATATCCAACATAAATATTGTGGTTCAGCAAGGCGATGCCGCAAAAGATGCTCAAAATATTAAAACTCAGCCCCTGGACCCCAAACAGGTCACTTTCTCCCAGCAGCAGGAAAAGGAAACAGAGCAAAGAAAAACCGTACATGAGTCCGAAGAAAAGGAAAAAATCAGCCCGGATCAAGAACGGCAAGACAGCCGGAAGCGGGATAGCAAAAAAGAAGGAAAGAAAGAGGACGTAAATAAAGGTAAAGAAGTTGAATCAGACCCTGAAGCAACGGGACGAATTCTTGACACCATTGCATAGCGTGGACGAGCCATGGAACTCTTTTCAGTAAAATTATGGGTATGCCTACAAATATTCATCGATGTGGTATTGCTTGCCATCATATTTTACCTGGTGCAGCATACAAAAAAAATACTCAAAGGCTCCATATCAAAAGATGCGGCTCTAAAAACCATTGCCATGCTGGAGCCGCTTTTAAATGAAGCGGACTCAACCGCCAAAACGTTTGAAACGCAGTTGAAGAAAAAAAGCCGGCTCATCGGGCGCCTTAATGAAAAGATTGACAGTCGAATCATTAGCTTGAACCTGCTGTTAAACCGTGCTGAACTTCAACTCACTGACGGACCGGGAGCGCGGCAGACCCACGCGGACGAATCATATGATCACCAGGAATCCATCTTTCACCTTCACATGAAAGGGTGGAGTTCAGACCATATTGCAAGGCAGCTGTCACTTCCAAAAGGTGAAGTCGACCTTGTCATCGATTTAAAAAACAAGTTGATTCACTCGGGGTGACATGGACGTTTTCCCAAAAATTCTTATTGCATCATCCCGCCTTGTTCCACAAAAGGAAACCGGATCCTCTGATTCCGCGGAGTCCGGACTGAGGCTTAACAACTTGAAGCCCGGACAGATAATAAAAGCGATAGTGATGGACGCCGTGTCACCAAGGAAAGCCCGGCTGCGGATATTGGGAAAAACTGTCATTGCCAAAACAGGCATTCCACTTGATAAAGGCGAAACAATTCTTCTTGAAGTAGCAAAAACCGGAAAACAGCCCGTGTTAAAACTCATATGGAATGAAGGGGGCCGGCACAGTTTGAGCCTTTCAGGTACCGGACAACCCGTCTATGACATGCTGACCCGGTCGGGGCTTAACAATGTCGTCACCGATCTTTTTAGCGAATTAAAATCGCCGCCGCACTTAAAGAGCCATACCGCCGGCGGGCTCCTCACGGCACAAAAGTTCATTTTCATGCTGGAAACAGCACTGCGGCAGATTGCCCTGAAGTCAGGCTCAATTGATAAAGAATTGATCCCTCGGCTGATAAGATACGGGGGACTCACCCTGGAAAACAAGTTTGGAAAAGCCTTGCCTTTCGGAAACAATACCATTCAGACGGTTGCCGGTGAAGCCCTGAAACTGGATGTCAAGGCTCTTGCGCTTAAGATAGCAGACGCCTCGATCCCCGGGGGAAGTGAAGCCGGTCAAGCGGCACTGAAACTTGTGGAGGTTCTTGAGACCCTTCAATTGATGAACCACTATGCTTCGGAAACATCCGGAAAATATCTTATTCCCTTCCCTGTTTATGTTGAGGACCTCTTCAGGTTCGGCCAGATCCTCATTGATGTGGACAAAAAACAAGGCCCCATAAACAACAGGGAGGACCGCCTTGTCCGTGTGTCGTTTCTCCTTGAGTTGTCCGGAATCGGTGACTTTCTGGCCGAAGTTCTTGTTTATAAAACAACCGTTTCCGGCTCCATTAGCGTCGGCAGCGGAGAGGTAAAACAACTGGTGGACCGGAATATTCCGGGGTTAATTCACCGCCTGAACGAAAACGGTTTCGACATTCAGCAGTTTGACTGCCGTGTTGAATCCCCGGAAGCACTGGCCAACACGTCCCTTGCGGATAAAATGATTGAAAAAAGCGAAGGCTTGCTAAACCTGATTGTCTAGTTATGAAAAAAAATCCGCAACAAAAAGCCGTTGCCCTGACCTATCTGCCTGAGACGGACACGGCGCCGAAAGTTACCGCAAAAGGGGTCGGCAATGTTGCCGGGAAAATCATCGAAATCGCCAGAGAGCACGGCATACCGGTGAAAGATGACCCTGACCTCGTGGAAGTTTTATCCAAGCTGGACATAAAAGAAGAAATCCCTGCCGGCGTATACGTCGTTGTCGCTGAACTCCTCGCCTTTGCCTATTCGCTTAACAAGGAAAAAAAGCCTGGTTAAGTGAGTTCTCTTCTCCTCGCGTGTTTGAATTTAATGGTCATTCCGAACACCGCTTAGGGTGTAATTATTACTTTTCTTAATGCCGGAGCAGATCAGAATGGCGGTTACTCATCTACAGGGTATGACCAATATCAAAGACATGGTGACACGACGGGCAGATAAAAAGCCACCGCGTTGTCCCCTCCTCTTTTTTAAGCATGGAATGAAACCCGTCTTTATACCCGCAGGATGGGCAGACTTTAAATTCCTTTTCTACATCTACATCGATTATCTTATAGTCCACAGGATCTTCCTTAAGAAGGCTCTCTTCTCCTTCGTAAATGTTAAAAACAGCCTGGTTTTATACGTTTGCCTTTTTCGATATTCGGGTCTGCAGAATCAGTGTCAGCATAATACCAAGAATTAAAAGTACACCGGCTATGGCAAAGGAGGAACTGTAGGATCCGGTTCCGGCGGTGAGCATTTGAGAAAGTCGACTCATGATAAACCCGCCCACACCCCAGGCGGTAAATACAATGCCGTAATTGGTGCCGAAGTTTTTCAATCCCCAGAGGCTTTTGGTAAACAACGGAAAAAGGGATAGATTTGTTCCGTAATTAAACCCGATAAAGGTTGCCAGCAACACCAGCAGCAGCGGGCTGGCATTTTCAGCCCCGACAATCGGAATGGCTGCAAACATTAACACCGCCTGAAACAGCAGCATGATAATCATGGTGATTGTGGGACCGATTTTATCAGTGAGGACCCCTGCAATAATTCGCCCGCCGGCATTTCCGATAGCCATCACCGCTACAACAAGAAAGGCGGACTCGCCCATGCTCGCTTTTGCCATTCCGGCCACACTCCCGATGACCATAAGGCCCGCTCCCGCGCCCACCAGGTAAATCAGCCATAACATATAAAAATTTATGGTGGTCATCATCTGGGATGGCGTCATATCCCTGCCTGTAATTATGGATCCTGATGCCGTTCCCCCCTTATCGGAATCGGGAAAGTGGTCAGAAAAAAAAGATTCAAATTTTAAGACGTCTTCCAGGCGAACCTCCCTTGGTTTCGGTGGAGGCGGCTTATACCCGGCCGGGGGATTGACGAGCAGCAGCGACGCACCGCATACGACAAAGATAAAAGAAACGCCAAAGAACAGCATTGACTGCTGCAGAGTCCATATCCCTAAGAAATATTTGGCCAATGGCGCGATGTAAACCGATGCCAGGCCGAATCCCGACACCACCAGCCCCGCGATCATCCCGGCTTTTTGAGGAGGAAACCATTTTAAGGCAGGGGGTGTGGCCGATGAATATCCAAACCCTATTCCAGTGCCCACCAGGACACCGAACCCAATTATCCAGTTAACATATTCAGTCGTTTGGGAAATCCATATAAACCCGGTGCCCACCAGTACCCCGCCGATCAGGGCGGTCACCCTGGGCCCGAGTTTGTCCTGACACTTTCCGGCAAGAATCATGGAAAATGCAAAAACAAGGCAGCACGTTGCATATGGGTCGTTAATGGTTGACGGATCCCAGTTAAACGCCCCCTCGCCGCCCCGCTCGATGGAGCTTTTAATGGCGCCTTTAAAAATACTCCATGTGTAAAGAATTCCCAAGGCAAGATTGATCACTATGCCTGCAAGGGTGACGGCCCGGCCTTTGTTTTTCATAATGTCTACCGCGTGGTTTCCAATGATGTATTAAGATGCCAACCCCTTATAAATCTTCGCACAATGTAAATGTATTTGAATGAAGATTCGGTGTCAAGGCGGGAGAAAACGCCGGCAATACTATCCATATATTTTTTCATCCGGTGCATCGGCTTCAGCAGCATCATTTTCAAGATCACGGGTTGCTCCCGACTGTTTACCGGCAGCATACTCCTTGTACCATTCATGGGCGATAATCATTGACATGACCTCGTTTGATCCGGTCCAGATTGACGACAGGCGAAGATCGCGACTGATCCGCTCCACCGGGAATATATTCGTATAACCGATCCCTCCCATGACCTGCATGGCATGGTGAACCGCCTTCTGGACGGCTTCTGTTGTGAATTTTTTAGCTTCGCTCACTATCCGGCGGGTCTGTTTTGCCGGCATTCCTGAATCAACTGCCTTCGCTGTCGTGTAAATGATGGATCGTGCCGCATCAATCTGGGTGGCGGCTTCAGCCACCTGAAAATTAACCCCTTGAAAATTATTGATGGTTGTGCCAAAGGCCTTTCTGCGGGTGGTATATCCGGTGGCCACCTCCAGAGCCGGAACTGCCGCCCCCAATGCCATGGCTGCACTTCCCAGGCGTTCCGGGATCATCATGGTATTGAAAATATCATAGGCGCCGTTTATCTTACCTATCACATTTTTCTTGGGTACGGTTACATCCTTAAACACCACGCGGGCGGCCCCGCCCCCCCGTGATCCCATAAGGCCGTAAATATACTCCACATTGACCCCTTCGCCCCGGTCGACGATTAGTGCGGTTAATGATTTGTGCGGATGGGCATCTTTTTCAAAATCGGTTTTGGCATATACCAGGAAATAATCCGCCATGTCCGCCCCGACGATAAACCGTTTCTGGCCGTTCACCAGAAAATAATCCCCTTTGTCTTCCGCTTTAGTGGTCGTTCCGAAAAAATCGGACCCGCCCCTGGGTTCGGTGAGGCATTCCGCAGCAAATATCTCTCCGGCCAGCAGGGGTTTCACATACGCTTCCTTTTGGTCGTCTGTGCCGTGTAAAATAATTGCATCACATACGAGTTCTCCCCCGATACCAAACGTGCAGCCAAAAATGTGCCCCAGTTTGGCGACTTCCTCGACCACGGTGACGGTTGCCACCCAGTCAAGCCCGCGCCCACCCCATTTCTTCGGGTATCGGCAGCCCATTAGATTCCGTTTGCCCGCTTCCTTTAAAAACTCGGTGGGGAACGTTAGTTTGTCGCTGTCCATATCCAGGATCATCTGGCGGGGAATCGACTTAACCAACGCCCGCGCTTCATCCCGAATCTTTCGCTGCTCATCATTTAACAAAAAATCAAACATTGCATTGACCTCCATCTTTGTTTTTCCTGCCTTTTGTTCAAGCAAACACTGAAAGTATTAACGTTTACAACACCCGTCATTTGGCGTCGGCAATTGCTCTCTTCCGCTCCAGCAGCATCTGTCGAATCGACAAAAGATCGTTCTCCAGCAAATCAAGCTCCGCCTTCCGCTGCCGAATTTCATCCAGCTTTTTTTCTCCGTATGCCAGTGTTTTTTCAATCTGGCCGATTTCATTTAAATCCACATCCGCGGTCCCGATCATCTCGGCAATTTCTGTTAACGAAAAGCCGAACCGTTTTCCTCTTAAAATCAGCTTCAGACGAGCCCGGTCCCGAGCGGTGTAAATTCGTTGATTGCCGGCAGTCCTTTTCGGCGATATCAGCCCCTTGTCTTCGTAAAATCGGATGGTGTGAGGGCTGACATCCAGCTGCCCGGCCAGTTTTGAAATTGTCATGGGGTGTTCAGCTGTCTTCATTATTGCTCCATTTTTAAACTTAGATCTAACTCTAACTTTATTTGCTTCATGTTGTCAACGATTGTTTTTTATAGGCGGCACACAACTCCTGACCCCAGCCGGGCGCTGAACCGGAAAAAAAAGCCGCCATAGGTATATTTTTCCATTCCCTGCGCCTCTCCTTTTTTTCCATCGTTCCCCGACGCAATGCGACTTCTATATAATAGTCATGTTTTCAAAAGGTTAAACAAAAGACGCCGTTAATATGTCGTCACCGAATCTCTGGCATTCATATTGCAAAATTAAAAGGCCGATGGCTGATCACCCCCTTCACTCAAAGGAGACCACCACATGATACTCCAGATGACCCGAGCGGTTCAGGGAGGACTGAGGCAGGAAAAGCAGTTTGAACTGATTTCCAATCATCTTGCCAATGCAGGCACCACTGGATTTAAAGCCGATATTTTGTCCTTTGACTCTGTTTTCAAGGCAAATCTTACTGTCGACACAACCCAGGGCGACCTGAAGCAGACCGGAAATGCACTGGATTGCGGCATTGACGGCAAAGGGTTTTTCAGAATACAGACAGACAGGGGTGTGCGGTACACCAGAAACGGCAATTTCACGATAAATGCCGACCAAATACTTGTCACAGAAAACGGAGACCCGGTGCTGGGGAGCGGTGGTCCGATAATCATTACAGGGAAGCATATTCACATCGGCAGGAACGGTGACGTGACCTCGGATGGGAATATCGTCGGCCGCATCGCACTGACCGGTTTTGCATCACCGGAACATCTTCAAAAAGATGGAAACACCCTCTTTGCATACGATGGGCCCCCTGGCGAGCAGACGGTTCCGGCAGGCACCTCCATCCATCAAGGCGCCCTGGAACAGCCGAATATATCAACTCCAAGGGAAATGGTAAAAATGATCAACGCCCACAGAATGTATGAGGCCTACCAGAAAATGATTCAAACACTGGACGAAGTCGATTCAAAAGCAATACTCGAAATCGGAAAATTCTAAGTTCACCGGAGGACCATTATGATTAGATCAATATTTACTGCGGCATCGGGAATGGAAGCGCAGCAGATGAATGTAGATGTCGTCTCCAACAATCTTGCGAATGTCAACACAACGGGCTTTAAAAAGAGCCGAGCCAATTTTCAGGATCTGATGTATAACACCATGCTGATTGCCGGCGCCACCACGCCCGGGGGAGGGCAGATTCCAACAGGAATTCAGGTGGGTATGGGCGTCAGGTCATCCAGCGTGCAGAAGCTGTTTACCCAGGGTGATTTTACCCAGACCGGAAATGACCTGGATATGGCCATTGAGGGGGATGGCTTTTTTCAAGTTTTGCAAAATGGCGAGTCGCTCTATACGCGGGCCGGCAATTTTACCCTGGACAGTGAAGGCTACATAACAACCCCGGCCGGGGACCGGCTTCAGCCGGAAATCACTCTGCCGGAAGAGACCGTGCTGATTACCATTCAATCCAACGGCCAGTTGACAGCATACGGGGACGGAGAAGAAATCCTCGCCGAAGAGCAGATTAACCTCTACACCTTTGTCAACCCTGCCGGACTCTACGCCGTCGGACAGAACCTTTTAAGGCAGACCGAAGGCTCCGGGGAAGCGCTTGAGGGAACGCCCGGAAGCGAGGGCGTCGGCACGATTCTGAACACCTTCCTGGAAGTTTCCAATGTCAGTGTTGTTGAGGAAATGGTGGCCATGATTATCGGCCAGCGGGCCTATGAAGCCAACTCAAAAGCCGTGCAAACAGCAGACAGCATGCTGTCCATCGCCAACGGCGTTAAAAGGTAGTTAACCATGCAAAGATATAATACATATTTGTTTATAGCGCTGCTCGGAGTCCTTTTGCCTGGATTTTTACCGAACAGTGTGTGGTCAGGCGCTCCCGGCACCCGCGTAAGGATTGATGTTTCGAATACCGCCACCGTAAAAAATGAGGACATTCTGGTGGGCGACCTCGCGTCGGTTCACGCCGAAAACACGGTGAAAAATAAAATTGAGAATATACATGTTTTTTCATCTCCGGAACCGGGCAAAGAAAAAGTTCTAAACGGAAAACGAATCGCATCCATCATTCGTTCAACCAAGTGGGTGCCGGAAAACACCCGGATCAACATACCTGAATTCGTTTGGGTGAAGAGGGCGTTCCAGTCGATACCGGACACCACCCTTAAAGATCTTTTATGCCGGTATATTGAGAAACACATAGGTGATGCCGAGTACCGGCTGTCCAATTTCAAAGTGCAGGGAAAAAAAGACTATATCGCCGGCAAAATGAAGCTGGTTGTCAGGGATCCCTCCTACAACGGCATGATATCCGGCAATATCAAACTCGGTGTTGATGTGATGGTGAATGGAAAAGAGCAGGGTAAGATAAAGCTTTACGGGCGGGTTGACAGGTTTGAATACGCCGTTTGTGCCGCACGGTTCATACAAAAAGGCACTGTTTTAAATGAGACCAATTTAGAAAGAAGACTGACAAACATATCAAAGTCACCAAAGAATATAGTAAAGCACTACGATAAAGCTCTCAATAAATGCCTTAAATACTCACTCCGCCCCGGAGAGTTCCTGAGGCAGAATATGCTTGAACATCCCGTGGTCATCAAGCGGGGCGAGTTGATTAAGCTAATAGCCAGAAGCGGCCTGCTGACGGTAGTGGCCTACGGCACGGCCCAAAGCGACGGTGCAGTAGGCGAACAGATCAAGGTGGAAAATTCAGATACCAACCGGACAGTGGTTGGGCGTGTCTTAAACGAGTCCAGCGTTCTGGTTGTTTTTTAAAGGAGGCGCACGTTGAAAACATATCATTGGTCGGCAACAGGCATACTACTAGCCATTCTTTTGTCCGCTATGTCAGGATGTGCCTGGTTAAAAAAAAACGACGCACCAAAAGCAGTTCCGGACAACGGGCCGGGAAACGAAGCCCCTCGGTATATTGAATCTCTTCCGCCGTCGGAAGGCTCGTTGTGGACCAGTTCCAGGAAAATGTTATTTGTGGATAAGCGCGCCCGGCGTATCGGGGACACGGTTATTGTGGACATTGTGGAGAACACGTCTTCCAAGATCAATGCCAACACCGAACGGACAGGAGAGCTGTCGCTTAAATACGACATCGACGGACTCACCGGTGCAAAGCATATAAATGAGAATTTAGGAACCAGTGAACTTTTTAAAGTCGACAGGGAATCCGAGTTCAAAGGAGAAGGAAAAAGTGACCGGAGCGGACAGATTACCGCTTCCATTGGAGCAAGGGTGACAAATGTCCTTCCCAGCGGCAATGTGACCATATACGGCAAGCGCGAAATGAAGGTAAACAATGAGCTGCAGCGGATTACCGTATCGGGAATCATTCGACCCGAGGATATCGGAGCGAATAACCGTGTTAAGTCAACGTACCTTGCGGATGCCAGGATTGAATATTCCGGGGAAGGCGTAATCGCCGACAAACAATCCCCCGGTTGGGGCATCCGAATTTTGGATAAAGTCTGGCCGTTCTAATACGGGATGATTATAAGGAGTCATTGAATGATAAAAGAACCCTGTCTGAAGCGTTTATTATTGATCGTTATACTTTTGACCCTGGTTTTCTCTTCCCATAACGTTCTCGGCGCCAGGATAAAAGATCTCATCGATATCAAGGGCATACGCTCAAACCAGCTCATCGGATACGGGCTGGTTGTCGGCCTTGACGGAACCGGAGACAAATCAGGAACGGAATTCACCGTACAATCCCTTGCCAATATGATGTCGCAAATGGGCGTTTATGTGGACAAAAAAAAACTGAAAGTGAAAAATGTCGCAGCCGTGATAATAACGGCTCAAATGCCGCCCTTTGCCAGAATAGGGAGCAGGATCGATATCACGGTTTCCTCGGTGGGAGACGCCCAAAGCCTTGCCGGCGGCACCCTGCTGCTGACGCCGCTTCATGGTGTGGACGGAAAGGTATATGCCATTGCCCAGGGCGCCATTGCACTGGGGGGAATCGGGGCCGGTGGACAAAGCGGCACCAGCATTACAAAAAACCATCTCCAGACGGCAAGGGTTCCGGGGGGCGCCACTGTGGAATGCGAAATTCCGGTGGAGCTGGATGGAAAAGAGCGGCTCACCTTATCCCTTTTAAACCCGGATTTCACCACCGCCATGAGAATTTCCAATACAATCAATTCGTTCGTGGGTCTTAAGGTTGCAAAAGCCGTGGACTCGGGCACCCTTAGACTATTGATCCCGTCCGAGATGCAAATGAGCGTTGCCCGGTATATCGCCGACATTGAAACGCTCCAGGTCACTCCGGATACCGTGGCCAAAATTGTCGTCAATGAGAAGACAGGAACGGTTGTCATCGGTGAAAATGTCCGGATTTCAACGGTGGCGATTTCCCATGGCAATATGAGTATTACGGTAAAAGAGCACGAAAAAGTCTCTCAGCCGGGAATTCTGTCCAGGGGTGAGACCGTAACCGTGAAGGATACGGATATTCAGATTGAAGAGGAAAACAGCGAAGTGATTCTTCTTCCAAAAAGCACCACCATCGGAGAGCTGGTTAGGGCGCTTAATGCCATCGGGGTGACTCCGAGGGACATGATCAGCATTTTTCAAAGTATAAAAGCTGCCGGTGCCCTGCAGGCTGAACTGGAGATAACATGACAACGGAAACACTCAGCAGCACCCATAATTACAATCAGTTAAAGGCCGCGCACATGCAGCCTTCCGAACAGGCGCGGCTCAAAAAAGCATGCAGGGATTTTGAAGCGATCTTCATGAGCCAGATGCTGGATTCCATGAGGGACACCCTCACCGGCACATCTGTTTTTGGAAACAGCCTTGGAAAAGATATTTACGAATCAATGTATTACCGGCAGCTAACCTCAGACATCGCCCATGGCGGAAGGAGCCTCGGGATCAGTGAGCTTCTTTATAACAAACTGGAAAGCCAAGAGAAAAGACATCGTGCCGCTTCAGATATTCAGCGTCCAGCCGATGTTAATAGTACAGGTAAAATTAAGGAGTAGACATATGGAGAACGAGATGCGTCGACTCGAAGAGATCTTTGAAACCAAAATCATGCTTTATAAAGACCTTTCCTCCCTTCTTGAAAAGGAAAAAGCATGCCTTCCGTCGGGTGATGTGGAGATGTTATGGTCGCTTTCCGAAAAAAAACATGCCGTTATCACCCAGATTGCGGAGTACCGTATGAAAATCCTGGGTATTCTTTGTGAAGCGGGTATCAGCCATAACATGAATGCCACGACATTTAAGCTGTCAACCCTTCTGGAACTGCTGCCTTCTGACAAGACACACCTCCTGCGTCGATACAATGTGCCGCTGATGAAAATAAAGGATCAAATCAACTTCATGGCCAGGGCAAACAGGCGATATGTTGAAGAGTACCTTGAAATACTCGATGACATGATCGGAATCTTCACCAGTGCCGGCAAGCAAGCTCCTGTATACGGCAGAACGACCACCAGCGGGCCTAAAAAAGAAAAAACGAACCTGTTCATTCACCAGGAGGTGTAATTATGTCCGGGCTGAGTTTTGCCCTGAACACTGCAAAAATTGCCCTTGCAGCACAACAGTACGGCTTGAATGTTGCCGGCCACAATATCGCCAATGTGAACACAGAGGGATATAGCCGGCAGCGCATACCCCTGGCCGCAAAAGACCCGGTTCCATATGGGGGGGTGATCCTCGGAAGCGGCGTAGAGGTGGAGCAGGTCCAGCGGGTAAGCAATGCCTTTATCGAAGACCGCCTGGTAAAACTGAAATCCGATCTGGCTGCTTTTGAAGAAAGCTCAAGCTATATGAGCATACTGGAAGGTTATTTCAGCGAAGAATCAGAGACAAGCATCAGCAGCCTGATAACTCAATTCTGGAATTCATGGCATGACATTTCAAACAATCCTGCAGGACCTTCCGAGCGGGCCATTGCATATGAAACAGGCAAACTTCTATCGGAACGGTTTGCGTCGCTTCGGGATGAAATGGGCCGGATGGGACAAGGTCTGGGAAATGAAATCAGTGCATCATTACCCATTGTAAATAGTCTGTGCGAACAAATTGCGAGGCTGAATTTTGATATTGTGTCAATTGAAGCCAGCCAAACGGCAAATGATCAGAGGGACCGGCGAAACAATCTATTAACGGAGCTGGGTCAACTGCTTAATGTGGATACGTATGAAGAAAAAAACGGAGCGCTCACCGTCACCACGGCAAACGGATATGTCCTCGTTAGTGGTGTAGATTCATATAACCTGGAATCAGAAAAAGGGAAGGTCCTTTACAGTAATACCTATGGTGCAACAGTTGACATCAGCGAACATATAGATGGCGGTGCCATCGGCGGATGGCTGCAAATGAAAGAAGAGGTTTTGCCCAACTACATATCCGACTTCGATGTTCTGGCCGGGGAATTTATCTGGGCCTCGAATCTCGCTCACAGCCGGGGGGTGGGGCAGGAATTTTTTTCCGAACCCCTTACCGGTTCCTATGCCGCTCACGAGAGCGGCCTCTTGTCGACTCTCGCCTATGGAGATAGAATAGACTATTCCGGCAGCTTTAAGATGTGGGTTCAAAACGCAAGTGCAACTACGCCGTCACTGACCCCCATTGAGTTCAGTATGGGCATTTCCGATGCCGCAATATCCAACTTGACGGGAGTGAACCCAGCGGAAGATACAGCAACATACGTGTTTACGGTCACGGACAGCGGCCGTGTGGGTTTGGATGGAAGTGTTTCACTGGCCGACGGACCGGGACTGGGCATTGTACAGACGGGGGTGGATGTGCCGACGGCGTTGAACGCCGCCATCAGCGCTCAAACCTTAACCGTATACGGCCCTTCAGGGGCACAGAGCGTAACGGTAGCGGACGCGGGGGGAGACGCCCGGCGATCGGCCGCATCCATCGCATCTGCTTTAAGCGCCATAAACGGCGTCACCGGGCATGCGTCAAGAAACTCGGCCACCATTGATATCGGCAACCTCTTGCTTCCGGGCTCCGATGCCCATGAAAACGACATTGTCACATTCAACCTGGTATCAGCCGGAAGTTCAGAACCGGTATCCTTTGAAATCGGACCAACTGATGCCGCAACACGGGCGAACTTCCTTGATGCGCTGAACACTGCGGTTTCAAGTATCAATGGTTCGTTATCGGACTTATCGGTGGACAGCGGTCAACTGGCCGCGCAAAATATCATCACCCTGTCCAGTGAGGGCGGCTGGAACATCGGTATTGAAAACTTTGATGTCGGCGACCGGTCCACCGTTACGTTGGATAATTTTCAAAATTTCAATACCAATGATATCATCACATTCGACATTACATCCGGCGCGGCTGCGGAAACGGTTACCGTTGATTTGACCGGGGTCAACACCGCCGACCAGTCTGAGATTGCATCCGCCTTCTACGATGCCATTACGGCAGGAAGCAATGTTGCCGTGACCGGCTTCACACGAGGAGTAAGCACGGATTTAACGCTTGTACAGTCAAGCACCGAACTCAACCTTACATTCGACAACACTGCGGGGGATACCGGAAACAATGCATCATTCGACATCACCCCCGCTGCCGGAACCACGAACTCCGTGGGCAACCAGACACTAAGTTTTGCGGGCGGAGATACCGAAACATTTTCATCTGCTGCCAATACGGATACCATTATTTTTGACGGCGCAACCCTTACGGAAAGTGGAGGGGCGGGCAGTGATTCAGGTGTCAAGGCGTCGACACTTACCATCAATCTCGATCCCGGTTTTTCCATTCAGTCCGACGCCTCCGGTGCTGCAGGGGGGATATTCAATCTGGCCGCCAATACCAATGCAGAAACGGGGAACTCGGTCATGTCCATTGGCGGTGATGGCGGGTTCAACGGCTTTGACATCGGCGACCGGATTTCTTTTTCCATAGACGGCACTCCCGTGATCTATATTGTTGGTGCCGGAGATGATACGGATGTTGAATACGCGGCAGGTATTGAGACGGCATTGAACGGCGCGGGGCTCAACCCTCTGGATTATTCGATAATAAGAAATGGAGCCAGTGCGTCTATTTTAAAAAAGAACGGCACACCAATTGATTTGACAAACTTTTCCGATGACCAAGGGGGCGGAGGGGCATACGCGAACCTCTCGGTCGCCCCGGGAACCGTCCTCGATTCATCTCATACATCGGCATCGTCGCGGGTGTTCGGACCCAATGGTGTGCTGCGCTGGGAAAAATATGATGAAAAAGGATTACTGACGGGAGATTCCGGAATAATAGAGACCGATAGCGCCGGCACTTTTGTGGTGGACGGCACCCTGTCCTTTGATATCGGCCAGGGCAATCTGGTGGCCGGCAATACGTTTTCCATCACTACAGACACGGACGGCATCCCCAACCCGCTTATATTGACGGCATCCCGACAAGCCAACAGCATTCTTGATACCTACCGGTTTACCGTCGATGAAGGCTCGGGAGTAACCATCGGCGCGGATGATATCACCATCAAATGGGAAAACAGCCTGACATCCGGCACATTTGTCCTTGAAGGCCAGGAACCGCCGTTCACGCCCGTCTCAACCGACGTGGACGGCATGCTCCTCCAGTTTGACGGAGGCACGCTATTTGGTGGAGATACATTCGTAATTACGACGGATTCAAGCGGAAACCCTGCAGAAGAGCTACCTTCCCAGTGGCACTGGACCATGGATTCGTTTGCAGAAAGATTCAACTCGCAAGCCGTCGGCATGGATGCCCGCGTAACAGGCGACCATACCATCCAGTTTGCCGAAGACACCAGTGGGTATGCCATCGACAATATTAGCTATTCAGGGTCCGATGGTTTTTGTGAAGCCAATGTTACCATCATGGTCGGCAATTATGATATCATGGATAAAGCCTGGACAGACCTCACCATTGCAAGGGATGATGTGGCTTATCAGGCATCAGGCGGATGGCGACTGGAAGGTGTGGCCAATCCCGGATACGATGTGACATTGAGCCCCGTTGACGGGGTGGACATGGATAACGGGCTTTATGTCAACTTTGACGGCAGAAGGGCCTTTAGTGTCGAATTCAATCACCCCATAAAAGACAACGGATCCATAACCCTCGATATTGAAAATGCGGACGGCGAATACAGCTTTGCCTTTTCGGATGATATGACAATTGATTCCGGCGTAGCCGCAGCCCTTGGCGTAAATACATTTTTTACCGGAAGCGATGTCTCAAGCATGGACGTGAACAGCATGGTCGAGGAAAATAAGTACATTTCCGTTGCAACCATTGACGGCCGTACAGGAAAGTTCGCAGAAGGAGATAGTTCCAATGCCATTGCCATCGCTGACCTCCAGTTTTCAACAATAAGCTTTGCACAGTGGAACTTCACAAGAGGGGGGGAGCCCGTTTCTAAGAATCTGGATTCCACCCTTGAAGAGTATTTTCATGTTATGATCGGCTCCATGGGGCTGAAGTCTCAAAGCATAAACCGCTCACGCGACTTCACCGAAGCCATGACAAATCAAATAAGTGAGCAGAGGGATGCCATTTCAGCCGTATCCCTTGATGAAGAAATGATAGACATGATGAAATTCCAGCATGCCTATACGGTGGCGGCTAAACTCCTTACCGTCGTTGATGAAATGCTGGCGTCTCTCATTGCATCAAAATAACAGGATAATGACCTATGCGGGTTCCCAATAAAACGCTATATAATTCAATGCGGCTTCGGCTGGGACATCTCACCGAGGAGTTGAAAAAGTCCAATGAAATTACCAGCACCGGAAAAAGGATAAACCGCCTATCAGATGATCCGGTGGGTCTTTCCCAGGTTCTCGACTTGAAATCATCTTTAAGCAACATCGGGCAGCTTGAAAAAAATATTGATATTGGAAAAACATGGCTCGAGGGAGGAGAAACGGCTTTAACCAGTGTAGCTGATCAAATCCTTTATGTAAAAAACCTTTGTCTTCAGCTTACAAATGCATCGGCAAATGCGGATCAGCGGGCCGATGCAGTGGAAATAGTTGATGGCGTAATAAGACAAATCGTCTCTTTAGGCAATACAGAGGTCAACGGCGCATTCATCTTTGCCGGAACGGAAACCGAACAAACGCCGCTTCGCTTTGATGATGAAGGCGACCCTGCGAAAGTTGTATACAACGGAAACGACGTGCCTTTTGCCATAAAGTCCGATAAAACCTCGGATATCTCTGTCGGAAGAAACGGGGAGGCGATCTTCTGGGAAGACCATCTAGTGGTTGATTCATCAAACAACCGCATCGATTTTATCGAAAAAAAACGATTCGGGGATGGCGGCCACGAAATAACGAATTTACAGGTGGGCGGCAATCTTACCCTTTCCGATGCCAGTATCACGGTCGGCAACCATGATGCCCTGGTCTCGGGCACCCCTCATCCACCGGGGACAAAGCCGCTGAAGTTTATCTGGGATGGCGATGGCAGTTGGGACGTGTTGAACAATCCGGGATATGATTTACCCGTCACCGTTGCCGGAACAAGTTCTCAACTTGAAGTGGATTTCGAAGATGACGGTATAGCGGACATGTCCATCAGCCTGACTGCGCCTGCTGTCCGGGGGGATTATGTCGAGTTTGACATCACCCCCACAGAAAAAATCCTTTCCGCTGAAATTGCGGAGGGCAAGTATACTGCGGACACGCTTAAAGCCGCTGTTGAAAATGCCCTGAACGGGGCGTCTGTTTCCTCAGGTTTTTCCGTTGAATATGAAGTGTCCTATGACGCCGAAAATAAGACCTTTTCAATTACGGATGACGGTGGGTTTTCGGGGTTTTTCGCCACGACCTTTCTGTGGGAGGAACCAAACGGGGAAGGGATTCCAAACGTCAGAAACATCCGTACCGGCGGCGGAATTTCATTTTCCGATGTGTCCATCAGCGTAAGAAACAGCGCGGCACTGACCCATGGAACGCCTTATCCCCCGGGGACGGAGCCCATGAGGTTAACATGGAATGGCGCTGATGCATGGGCAATAACCGGCGACCCGGGCTATAATATACCGGATAGTTTCCGGGGAACATCGGAGTCGGTGGATCTTGATCTTGATGGCGACGGCAGCGCGGACATTGTCGTGAACCTTGACAACCCTGCGACCCTAGCCGGCGATTACGTGGAATTTGACATCCTGCCGAATCTTGGAAAATACGGCATCGGTCCTGACATGGGGTTTGACTCGGTGATGGAACACACCTATATAACAAGTGATATCGAATTCACACGTATAAACAACATTACCATGGACCACACCAACAACCGGATCGACTTTCAGGAAGTTGACCCGGTTTCAGGCGCCGGACCTCTGCTTACCGCCATTGTGCCCGTCGGAGATTATCAGGATCCGGATGCCCTGGCCTGGGCAATTGAAACCGTTATGGAAGCGGAATCGCTGTCATCAGGGTATGGCGTTGATTATTCCGTATCCTATGACAAAAAAAACAGCCGGTTTGCCTTTAAAGAGGATGGCGTTGCCCTGTCGGAACTGAGAATGCTGTGGAACAGCGGGCCGAATACGGGAATCAATTCTGCATCAATCCTGGGTTTTGACACCATCGATGATATAGCGACCATTCCCTCAAGTGACAACGTGGTTCGGCCGATAACTATTGATATATCGAATAACACGATAGACTTCCGGGAAGATCACAACGTGGCAGGTCTCTCGGGGATGCTTGCGGCGGTCATTCCGACGGGCACCTATACCGCGGATGAACTGGCCGCCGCAGTTGAAGCCGCACTCGAAGCGGCGTCTGCAGCCTCGGGCAATGCCATCAATTACGAAGTGTCCCATGCGGCTTCAAGATTTACCATCAGGGAGGATCCCGGAGCACCTGTTCTGAACGACCTTCATCTGCTGTGGGAGACAGGGGCCTCATCCTCCGCAAGCGCCTCCGGCGTTCTCGGTTTTGACGCCTCGGGTGATGATACGGGAGCCACAACCTACACAGGCGACAGCGATGCGGTGCTTGTTACAATAGATGCTTCAAATACTCATATCGATTTTGAAGAGTTTGGTTCGGAAGGGTTGTCAAGGGGTGAGCTGACAGCCGCCATCCCCCAGGGAGAGTATACCGACATGAACACCCTGGCATCTGCAATCGAGGCTGCCATGGAAAGTGAGTCCATGGCATCAGGGCATGGGGTTGATTATTCCGTTATTTTTGATGCCGTAAACATCGGGTTCGTCATCAGGGAAAACGGTACGGAACTTGATAAACTCAACCTGCTATGGAACACCGGAGAGAACACTGATACCAGTGCGGCATCCGTGCTTGGTTTTGACAGTGGCGCCAACGATATTCTCCTGCACTCGAAAAGCGACAGTGATGTCATGCGGATTACAATCAATGACACGAACAACCGGATAGACTTCAAAGAAACCATTGACCGGGCCGTGGGACAAGAGGTGTGTGAGCTCTGCGCGGTCATACCGGAGGGTGATTATACGGATGCCGGCGCCCTTGCCGCGGCAGTTGAATCTGCCATGGAGAGCGAATCCTCTGCATCAGGCAACAGCGTCGACTATGAAGTGACCTATGATGAAGCATCACGCCGCTTTACCATTAAAGAAAGCGGACATATGCTTAAAGAGCTCGGCGTATTGTGGAAAAGCGGGTCCCATGCATCACAACATGCATCATCGGTTTTGGGTTTCAGTGCGGAGAATTTTATTACCAGCCCCATAGAAAGCGACTCCCCGGTTGAGTGGGGAGTTTTTAAAACATTATTTGACTTAAAAGGTTATCTGAACGAAAATGATGTGGATGGAATCATCCGTTCCACCACCCGACTGGAAACACATTTCAACCATATAACATCAACTGTTTCAGATACGGGAATCAAATACAACCGGCTTGAAATTAAAGAAAAAATTATGACCGATCTCAATCTCAGCCTTACGGAAAGAAGGGTAAACCTGGAAGAGGCGGATATCATTGAAGCGATCATGAATCTGAACTCACTGGAATTGGCCTACCAGGCATCACTGTCTTCAACAGCACGAATAATGAATTTAAGCCTGGCAGACTATTTATAATAAGCTACAGAAGCCATGGAGGGCAAATGTTAGTTCTGACACGGAAGGTCAATGAAAAAATTAAAATCGGCGATGACATTATTATCAGCATACTGGAAATCGGTAAAAGCGGCGTCAGAATAGGAATAGATGCGCCGCAAAGCGTTTCGGTGCACCGCCAGGAAGTATATGATAAAATTCAGGATGAAAACCTAAAGGCGTCAGAGGGCCTGTTATCAAACATTGAAGACCTGGCCACTTTACTTAGAAAAAAAGGGTACAAGGAGTAGACGATTGAAAATTGAAACTGGAAAATTCGGCGAAATAACCATTGAAGACAATAAGATAATACATATGCCGGCAGGACTTCCCGGATTCCCGGGAAAACACCGGTTTACACTCATCGAGAGACCGGAGACCAAGCCGTTTTGCTGGTATCAAAGCATGGATGATCCGAACCTGGCCCTGATACTGATCAGCCCGAATATTATCAAACCAGACTATTCCATAAACATGAAATCCGTCTTGAGCTTAACCGGTTGGAATTCCAACGGAAAAGACGATTTTGTCGTATTCGTGGTGGTCAATGCATCAAGCGGTAAGTTCAACACCATCACCGCCAATCTCATTGGACCCATTGTTATCAACCCTAAAAAACGGGAAGCCTATCAACTTCTTCTCCATGACAGTCCGTATTCCCATCAACACCCCGTTCTGCCTCCCCGGGAAGGTGCTCTTAGGAAAAAAGCAATCGGCTGACAAACTGAAGGCAGACCTGTTCATTACTTATACAGCATTGATATTTGTCGCGTCTTGATAAAAGGCAAGCTGGGCTTGATTTGCAATTGATGTGGCCGGGGAAAAACAGGAGCTGCTGCAGGGCGTTTATACTGATTTAGAAAAGATAATACCGGTCAACTCTTTCATTTTCTCCTGAAGTGCGAGCATTTCCTCTGAGGGTATCTGCCGGATGACTTCGTTGGTATCTTTGTTGGTTACCGTAACGACGATTGTGTTGGTTGACTCATTGATGCTGAACCCTATGCTGGTCTTCAGAATTTCCATATATTCTTCGAGGGATTCGGCCACGGCAATCGCTTCCTCCCTGGACATGGATGCTGCCCGCTCTCTTGAGGCAGCAGCCGCGCGGTCCATTTGTTTGAATTCCGCTTCACTTGTCTCTGCAACTTGAAGTTTCAGAGGCTCATTTTGAACTGATGCTGCATTTATGCTGCCAATCTCCATGTCCAGTTACCCCCTTTTATTTATCGCTGATAGGCGAAACCCCTCTGCATATTCGTCGATAACCCGCTTCCTCCATATCCGTGCAATGCTGCTTTTCCCTGGTTAATCATTCGTCTTTTACCCTGCAGCCCGCGCCGGTAATCAACCAGTATCCCGTGCAAATATGCATCCTTTTTCAGTATTATGCCGATCCGGTTCCTGCAGGCCTCTTCCGCTTCTTTAAGCCCCGACTTACCGGTCCTGGATGTGTTTAAAAAACAGGCGAGTTGGTTTTTTAGATCCGCAAACACTCTTGCCCGTTCAAACTGCATTGTGCTTAAATCCGGTGTGTTCGACGGCTCGTTCAACTGTTTCGTATGCGATTCGATTAAATCGTCGTACCGGTCAAGGGTGAGGCGCAGGGAATAAGGCAGCATTTTACAAGGTCCTGAAAAAGTGAACAATTCAATTCTTTTATAATTACCTTATCGATATCATCGGCATGTCCTGTCAAAAACTTTAGAATGAATCGTCTATGACTTCAAAAACTTGTTGTTGATTTATCCTGTTTATTTTTTTATATTTTCCCATAAGTTGAAAGATAATCACTTATACCGGACATCGTAACAGGCAAAACCTCTTTTCGGAAAAGATTATGCTGACGACACAAGAAAAACTGGACTCCCTGACCACCCTTGGGATTGAATTAAACAGTGTGCAAGACCTTGATATCCTGATGGAAAAAATACTTTCCGAGGCAAGGCGTTTTGTGGATGCCGATGCCGGATCCATCTATATCAAAGATGGTGAAAAGCTCCATTTTTCATACACACAAAACGACACTTTGCAAAAACGCCTGAAAAAAGGGGAAAAACTGGTCTATTCCACGTTTACCATACCCATTGATGAAAAAAGCATGGCAGGGTATGCCGCATTAACCGGAAACACACTTAACCTGCCCGATGTATACAATATTGAAGCGGATAAGCCCTATCGGTTCAGTAAACAATTTGACGATGCATCACATTACACAACTCGATCCGCATTAACCATTCCATTGAAAACCATGGCCGGTGATGTCCTGGGCGTGCTTCAGGTCATTAATGCACGTGATGAAAAAAGGGAATTCATCCCCTTTTCCTTGGAAAGTCAAAAGGCCATGACTCACTTTGCCAGTATGGCGTCGGTGGCGCTTAAACGGGCCCGAATGACCCGGGCAATGATTTTAAGAATGATAAAAATGGCGGAAATGCGTGATCCTAAAGAGACCGGGGCCCATGTCAACCGGGTGGGAAGTTATGCCGTTGAGATTTACGAAAAATGGGCTGAAAAACACAATATCCCCCATGATGAAATTGAAAAGAATAGAGATATTTTCCGTATGGCCGCCATGTTGCACGATGTGGGAAAAATCGCCATCTCCGATGTTATTTTAAAAAAACCCGGACGATTTGAAACCGATGAATATGAAATCATGAAACAGCACACCGTATATGGCGCCCAGCTTTTTCTGGAGAGGGAGTCTGAGTTTGATGATGCCGCCAAGGAGGTGGCCCTGACTCATCACGAGTGGTGGAACGGAAAAGGCGGGTATCCGGGTCGTGTGGACATTAAAACCGGTGAGCCATTGGCGCAATATCGACAGGTTGACGGCAAGGCCGGTTCAATGGCAGGGGAGGATATTCCCATTTTTGGCAGAATCACCGCCCTCGCAGACGTATATGACGCCCTTTGCTCTGTGCGTGCATATAAAGAGGCCTGGACCGAAGATAAAGTTCTTTCCACCATAGAAGAGTCGTCCGGCACTCAGTTCGATCCCGAACTTGTTGAAATTTTTTTCGAAAGCCTTGACATTATTCGTTCAATTCAGCATAGATTTCCTGATGATTAATTAACAAGGGGTAATATTTATGTCAAAATTTTCCATTCTTGGTGTGCTCTGTTGTATCGGCGGCTGTCTTGTTCTCGGCTTCCAAGCCATTGCATCCGTGATGACCCCGACGTCTTCGTGGCAAGACCTTAAACTGGTGGACCTGTTCCCACCCGAACTAGTTGATGTGATGGATAATATGTCAGAGGGTATGATATATAGCGCAACAGACTACATCATTACCCTGCCCCTTTATATCATATTATTCTCTGTAGGAACCGGACTGCTGATCATCAGCAGCTTCATGTGGCGACGATAAACCTCGGCCATTGTGAATCTTCCCGGAATCAGGCGGGATCCGTCGGAAAAAGCATTTCATGGTTTCACAAATAAAATGCCTTGAGATTCACCATCGTCAGTTCGAGTTTTATCTGGGATACATCCCGATTTTTTTAAAGGATTTCTACTGGCGCTCTACGTTCTTTGCTGAGGGGCCTTTTTCTCCATGCTCAACTTCGAAAACAACTCTTTCGCCTTCTGTGAGAGATTTAAATCCCGAGGCGTTTATCGCTGAATAATGAACAAATACGTCTGCTCCTTCTTCCTGCTCAATGAAACCGAACCCTTTTTTATCATTAAACCACTTTACCACACCTTCTGCCATAATTCCTCCTTGTTTATTAACTTTTAAATGCTAATGGTTTCGCAATTCGCAGCGATTTGGTGTTTGAAATGATGATTGGCATTCTTGCTTTCCCGGGGGAATGTCTCAATTTAATATTCTATAATTTTTATGTAATACGAATATTAAAGTCAAGTAAAAAATCCCCCTCACCCCTTGTTTCCATTTTTCGACGGATCGCAATGATGACTTGCTAAATCTTTCTAACTATACTAATTAGAATACAAATCATTCAGCAGGAGATTCTTGATGTCGAAAATAACGAAAAATCAAAATATTGTCACCGTCATGCCTCAAAAAGACCTGGTGGCCTCTTTTGTTACGGAGTTATCCAATGAATTGAAGCCGTTAATTTCAGATCCTCCTAAAGAACTTGTCATCGACCTCGAGCATGTTGAAATGGTCGACTCCCTCGGCATGGGCGTTCTAATCGCAACACATAATACCTTGGCTGATAATGACGGCATGCTGAAAGTGATCAACATCAAAGAAGACATCTACAATGCATTTGTAACCATGAGGCTTAACCATCATTTCACCATAGAAAAAAGATTTAAGGGCCATACAATTGAGTCGAAAGAATGACAGGGCGGAATTACTGGCACCTGCAGGCAATTTCGAAAAGCTTGAAATTGCGGTTCATTTCGGTGCTGACGCCGTGTATTTGGCCAATAAGGAATTCTCGTTACGAAACTACTCCGGTAATTTTACCCTCGACGAAATCAACAACGCCGTTTCTTTTGCGCATCGCCACGATGTCAGCGTCTATGTGGCATGCAATATCTATTCAAGAAACGTTGAGCAGGATGCAATTCGCGAGTATTTAGGACAACTGCGGGATATCGGACCCGATGCCCTTATTGTTGCCGATCCGGGAATTATTCAGTCTGTCAAAGAGATCCTTCCCGGAATGAGCATTCATTTGAGCACTCAAGCAAATACAACCAATTTTCAGGCCGTGCTGTTCTGGGAATCATTGGGCATCAAGCGGGTAAATGTCGCGCGGGAACTCTCGCTTTCCGAAATCAAGGAAATCAGTGAAAAATGCTCTGCGGAAATCGAGGCATTCGTGCACGGTGCGATGTGTATATCATATTCAGGGCGGTGCCTTCTCAGCACATTTTTATCCAACCGTGACAGCAACCGGGGCATGTGCACCCACCCGTGCCGGTGGAACTACGCCGTGGTGGAAGAGTTGCGCCCCGGCGAGTACATGCCCTTCTCAGAAGACGATCGCGGATCATATATATTCAACTCCAAGGACCTTTGCATGATAGGCCATATCCCGGACATGATCAATGCCGGTATTGATTCTTTAAAAATTGAAGGTCGAATGAAAGGAATCAACTATCTTGCCACCACTGTAAAAATATACAGGGAGGCCATGGATTTGTTTTATGACGATCCCGACCATTATGCACTGAAAACCCGATGGGTGGAAGAACTCTCCCATGTCAACAACCGGTGTTACAGCACCGGATTTTACCTTGGGGGCCCGGACCATGTCTCGGAACAGACGTCACCTAACCACACTAATTTCAAGCCTCTCTCCGGCCATCGTTTCGTTGGGAAAATAATTCGCGGTGAAGACCCCCTTTCACAGCTTTCCACCATTGAAGTTCGAAATAAAATTTTTAAACACGACCGGGTGGAGGTGTTAAAAAAAACCGGCCCCCTTGCAAAAGACCGGATTAAAACCATCGTCGATGCCGATGGTACATCTGTTGAATTCGCACAGCCGGGCAGTATTGTAAATATTGAAATGACCAACACCTATTCAGCCAATGACTTGATACGACGTATTGGAGAAGATCCGTGAAAGGATATGTGCAGGTATACACCGGCAACGGCAAAGGCAAAACAACGGCAGCCATCGGCCTATCGGTCCGGGCGGCAGGCGCGGGCCTCGATGTCTTTATTGCCCAGTTTATAAAAATGGGTGACTACAGTGAAATAAAAAGCCTAAAAAAAATTTCCGACCGGATAACCATAAACCAATATGGACTTGGAAACTTTATTCAAGGCAAGCCGTCGAAAGAAGACCTGGAAGCTGCGAGAAAAGGGCTTGTTGCAACAAGAAGCGCTCTTGTTTCAGGGAAATACGATATGGTTATTCTTGAAGAAGGAAACGTAGCTGTATCCATCGGGCTGATGTCGGTCCATGATGTCCTTGACCTTATTGACATGAAACCGGCCCATGTTGAGATTGTCATCACAGGAAGAGACGCGTCCCCTGAAATTATCGAGAAAGCCGACCTGGTAACTGAAATGAAAGATATCAAGCATTATTACAGTAAAGGGGTCGCCGCAAGAACAGGCATAGAGAAATAGATTTCCAGGAAAAATAGGGCCTTTACTTCCTATTTTTATGTTATTTTTTTCTTCTTTTCCTACACGGCTTTTATGGTGAACCTCTTATAACCCCTACCCGTCAAGGATTCCAGCTCTTTTCTACATCTGGTATCAAAATTGCAAAGTGCAGTATTCAAGTGCTTGACCTAAACATATGCAGCAGTCACTTGACGCGGTATTGGTGTTATATTCTTGGATTAACAAGAAAAGAAGCAATGTGAGGAAAGTGATGGCAAAAAACATAAGACAACTCGCATTAAGTGTATTGGTGATAGCATTTACCCTGTTTTACATTACCCTAAAAATCGTCAAATCCCTGCTTGTATCCTGTGATGTTGAAGCAAGCGACATTGTTGAATACAGGTAAAAGCAAAACATCACCCCGTGCATAACAGGAATTCGCTTGACAATGCCCCTGCCTTGGAATATCTGACAAAAAGCCAGGCCAAAAAGTAAAAAGTTCGGCTCTTAACTTTGTGTTTTTATCGGGACCGCCGTTCCAGCGGGTCCATACAGAGACGCAGGCAACACCATACCATGCATATACTTGAAATATTAAAATATTTACAACAAAAAAAAATTCCTCCCCTGAAGAAGCTTCCGGAACCGCTGATCAACTTTACCGCAGCCTGTGCAAGTCTAAGGGGCCGCATCCAGTCCCTGAGCAACCTGGAACGGGTATTGGCCACCATCCAGCACAAGCAGCCTGACCGGGTGCCGGTAACCCCCCTTGTTTGTGCCGGTGGAAGGCAGATCTCCGGTATCGGGTATCCGGATTTCGCCCTGGACGCAGACAAAGCCGCCGGCGCCTTTATCGACGGGTTTAATTTTGTTGGAGGGGACCTGGTGATTCTGCTTCTGGACCTCTCGGTTGAAGCAGCCGATTTCGGTCAGCATATGGTCTATCCCGACGAATCAACACCCCATCCGGACTATAACCGGCCCATTATACCATCGGTGGATGACTACGCAAAAATCAAACCGATTAGGCTTAGAGAAGCAAAACGGATGCAGGAGTTTGTTCGCCTGTGCAGGATAATGACGGAAAAAATCGGGCTCAGAGGCATCGTAACCGGATTTGTATTCGGCCCCTTGGGTGTGCTTTCCATGATGCGGGGCGCTGAAAACCTGTTCAAGGACTGCATGACGCATCCCAAAAAAGTCATGGCAGCCTGCGAGATCATAACCGAAGTGCTGATTGACTTTGTCCGCGCACAGGGAGAAGCCGGTGTGCCTGCAGTGGCCATTGATACGTTGTTTGCATCTGCCAACGGACTGTCAAAACCCATGTGGGAGGAAATAGAAGGCCCGTTTGCCCGGGAAATCAGCAAAGCCATTAAGGAGCAGGGCCTCCTGGTGGGGGTGCATAATTGTGGCCATGATCTTTATTTTGATGCACAAATCCGATCCATGGAGCCCGATGTCATCAGTTTTGCCCATCTCCCGGATGACTGCAACACCCGAAAGGAACTCAAGGAGCGCTATGGCGACCAGGTGACACTTCTCGGCCATGTACCGACGCCGCTCCTGGTCCACGGGTCACCCAAGGATGTTATGGAAGAATGCAAAAAACAGATTGACGACCTGGCACCGGGGGGCGGGTATGTTCTGGCTCCCGGGTGCGAGTATCCCCCAAACATTCCATTGACCAATGCCTTTGCCATGGTGAATGCGGCAAAAACGTACGGGTGATAAAAATGAAGAACCGGCTTATAATGACAAGCATGGAAGACAGCGTGTTTTTGTATGCGCCCGAGAAGTTGCATGAGGCCTTTCAACAGATTAAAAGCGACACCTGCTCTCCCGGGGATATACTTACTGCGCTGGCCAGGGGTATTGACAAAGCACGGAAACATTTCCGGACCGGAACCTATTCGATACCTGAGTTTCTCCTGGCCATTGATGCGTATCGCGAGGGTGTCAACCTCATGAAACACCATCTGTTCGGAAAGCAACCAAAAGAAGCCGGCGATGAACAAAAGCCCCATATTGTCATTGGTGTTGTGGAAGGTGATGTTCATGATATGGGAAAAAATATTGTCTCTGCCGTAATGGAGGCCTGCGGATATCGCGTACTGGATATGGGCAACAATGTACCGAACGATTTGTTTCTGGATGCCCTGACGACCACGAATGCCGGTGTGTTGGCATTATCCTGCATGATGTCAACACCCATGGATAATATGAAAGGTTTAATCGGGATGGTGAAAAAACTGTTTCCGAAGACTGCGGTTATCGTCGGCGGTGCGCCCTTTGATGCAAATCTCGCCCTTAGAATCGGGGCAGATGGGTATGCGGAAAGTGCCATTGCCATACCGGAGGAAACAAGAAAATTGCTTCCGCTTTCCACTGTATAGCGGGATGAAACTGTTTCATCCACCACAACATACGGTTACCATGGCTTCTTATGCCCTCTAATCCCAGTTATAGTTCATCGGCGCCTCCCATGGATTACCTCCTGTCCCATGTCGCACAAAAAGTCGGTTATCCATCCGGGGAGACCATTCCGGAAGACAAAAAGAAAAAAGTTCAGTCCATCATCGAAAAAGGGCTCACGTGCATTGAAACCCGCTATATTTATAAGGCCACCCCGGTGGTCAGCCGGGACAGTCTCTCCATTAGCGGGAAGGGCATTGTTATTGAAAGCCCTAAGTGGGCGACCCTTTTAAATCATATGCAGGCGCCGTTTATACTGTATTGTTTTACCCTGACCCTGGGGAAAAAAATGGATGAGGTGATACAGGCATCCCAGGAAACGTCCTTGTTTGAGGCCTTTGTTATGGATGCATTTGGGTCGGTTATAACGGAATACGAGGCAGACCAACTGGCGCACTATCTGACAGGTCGCCCTGAAGCGCAGCTCTATGAATTTTCACGCCGGTTCAGCCCCGGCTACTGTGACTGGAAACTCCAACCCGGCCAGGACCGGCTGTTTCACTTTCTAAAACCGGAAGCCATCGGCCTCACCTGTTTGTCAAGCGGCGCCATGGTTCCGGTCAAATCCATCAGCGCTGTCATGATTGCCGCCCGAAAGGTTAAGAAAACATCCCCCTGCTTTTTCTGTAATGAGGACGCCTGCGCCCACCGGCGATGGAAGTGAGTTCTTGACAGGAAATGGTCTTTATTTATAGTCTGTGCCTGTTGCATTAACTATATTCCGTTTCATATCAGGGGGAAAAATGGACGATCTTCAACGGGAAAAGAAAAAAGGGTTAAACTTTTTCTACCTTGCCAAAGGTGCGCTTATGCGTCTTCGGGTGGGAAAAAAATATCACACACCGGGTTTTGGACTGGCATCCCAGCTGTTTTCAACCATGGCCAAACACATCATGGAAGAACTGGGCCCTGAAAAAGGAGAGGCCCTGATTAAAAAAGCCGTGGAATCCTTCGGAAGAGAAAGGGGAAAACGTATCGCCAAAACCGTGGAGGATTTAGGGAAACCGTTATCATTAAAAAATTGGCTGATTTACACGGATATTTCCCCGGATAATTTTTCAGCAAAACCCAGTCTGCCGGAGGGCGACCTTCGAGCGGAAGTCAGCTCATGTGCATTCTATAACGCTGCTGAACAGTGGGGGCTCGGCCAATATGCACAATTATACTGCAAATATGCGGATTTTGCCATCCTGGACGGTTATAATCCCGATGTAAAACTGGTTCTCGAACAGCGTCAGAAAACCGGAAAAGATTATTGCCTGTTCAGATACATAATGAAAGAAGAAAACAAGTAAGCAAAAATTCTATATGGCCCGACCTCATTGTCAAAACCAATAAGCCGATCCTCGAAAGATGAACCATCCTCCGGTCAGCTTATCGGTTTTTTCTCGATCTTGAACCATAATATACAATTTTTGAATCACCTGCCGGCCCTCATATCATCCTCTTCAAAGTGCCATCATTGAAGAGGAAAAACGTTCTGTTGCAAAAAAATATGAAATTGATATAATTAAACATTCTTCAATGGTGATGGTTTGACTTGCTGAACATTATCCTATATGCACTTACTTATTGATAAAGTAGACACCATAACACATCGACCCGGGTTATAAAGGAGAAGCGTAATGCTCGAAGATGATGACACCATGCAAATGTACATTGAGGAATCATATGAGCATTTGGAAGATATCGAAAATGACCTCCTGACCATTGAGAAGGCAGGTAAAGATTATGACACAGAGCTGGTCAATAAAGTCTTTCGGGCAGCCCACTCCATTAAAGGCGGTGCGGGTTTCGTGGGCCTTTCCAACATAAAAAAGCTGGCCCATAAGATTGAAAATGTACTCGGTATGATGAGGGGACGTGAAATCTCCCCCCAGCCTGAAATCATCAGCACTGTTCTCAAAGCCTTTGACCAGCTCCGGTTTATGATTGATGATATTGAAAACAGTGAAACAATGGACATTGACGAACATATTGTTTCACTCGTGGGCATAACCACCGCCTCCCTGCCCGACAGTCAAAGAGAAAGCGTCTCCGAAATGGTTGATGTCTTTCTCCCCGACGGGAAACAATTGATGAAAGCGCCGCAGTTTGACATTGATCAGGCCAAAAAGGAAGGCAAGTTTATTTACCTTGTGGAATATGACCTGATTCATGATGTGCAGCGAAAAAACAAATCCCCCCTGGATGTATTGAAGTCAATTATGAACAGCGGAATCATCATTCAGTCCATGATCGATATACAGGCCGTGGGTACACTCGATGATGAGATTCCAAACAGAATCCCTTTCTACATTTTATTTGCCTCCGTGATAGAACCGGAAATTATAACATCCCTTTTTGATATAGACAGTAAATATGTAAATAATATTACACCGGCTATTTATGCGGCGGGGACAGGTTCGTCTGAAGCGGTACAACCCACTAAAGAAGAAACGCCATCCATTGAAACCGGGGCCCCTGAGGAGCCTGACTCTAATGCGTCAGGCCCGGATACACTCTATGATATGTCATCCGAATCCGATGCATCCATTATCCAGGGAAAGCATAGCGCCGCCCAGACCTCGCTGAGGGTCAGTGTAAGCCTTCTGGACCTTTTAATGACGCTTGCGGGAGAACTGGTTCTCAGCCGGAACCAGCTTATCCAGGGTCTTACTTCCGGCAATACAAGAATGCTTGAACTGTCAACCCAAAGAGTCGACATGGTAACTTCCGAGCTTCAGGAAGCCATCATGAAGACAAGGATGCAGTCCATTGCAAACGTGTTCAACAAATTTCCGCGTGTTGTAAGGGACCTTGCACGAGGTCTCGGAAAACAGGTGAGCATTCTCATCGAGGGCAAGGCGGTCGAGCTCGACAAAACCATTATAGAATCCATCAGCGACCCCCTGACCCACCTTATACGCAATGCGGTTGACCATGGGATAGAGCCTCCTGAAGAGCGGCGAAAGGTCGGTAAGGACCCCACAGGACGGATTAAGCTGAATGCATTCCATGAAGCCGGCCAGGTCAATATTGAAGTGCTGGATGACGGAAGGGGCATAGAGGATGAGGCGCTCGCGGCTTCTGCAGTGAAGGCCGGCCTGATAAGTAAGAAACAGGCCGGTCTGATGTCTCGAAAAGAAAAACTTGCCCTGATATTCCTTCCGGGGTTTTCCACCGCAAAAGATGTCACCGATGTATCGGGCAGGGGCGTGGGTATGGATGTCGTCAAGACCAACCTCGATCGCCTGGGAGGAGTTGTCGACATCGAATCAAGACCCGGCAGAGGCACGGAAATACGAATTAAACTCCCGCTGACCCTGGCGATTATTCCCAGCCAGATCATTTCATCGGGCAGCGAGCGGTATGCCATTCCGCAGGTAAACCTGAATGAGTTGCTGCGAATACCCGCCGCTCAAATTAAAGACAGGATAGAAAAAGTAGGCGATGCCGAAATTGTCAGGCTTCGGGGGACCCTCCTGCCCCTTTTAAACCTCTCAAAAGTTCTCGGTGTGAAAAAGACGTTCACAAATCCCGATGACCAGGGAGACTATCCTGAACGGCGCGAGAATATTGCGGACAGGCGGTCACCGACAACTCCTTTTTTTAATGACGACATCGACTCCGAAACCGCCCCTCAAAACGACAATCCGGATGAAAAGGAAATGATTCCAAGGGAAACAGGTGAGAGGCGTATCAGCAAAAGCAGTGCCCTAAATATCGCCGTTGTTTCCGCAGGCATATTAAAATACGGTATGATTGTTGACCGGTTGAGGGATTCAGAAGAAATTGTTGTCAAACCGCTTGGACGGCATTTAAAAAGCTGCGGAGGATATGCCGGGGCAACCATCATGGGAGATGGAAAAGTTGCCCTGATCCTGGATGTTGCAGGCCTTGCGCAGATGGCGGATCTCACGTCACTCGAGGGGTCGGACAGGATTGCGGAGGCTGTACAGGAATCGGAAAAAGCGAAAAAAGAAGCCACAAACAAGACCTCGCTTTTGTTGTTCAGAAACGGTGAAGATGAACAGTTTGCCGTCCCGCTAGGCCTTGTGGAACGTATTGAGAAGATAAAAGTGTCGGACATAGAAGATGTCGGCGGCAAGAAAGTCATTCAGTATCGCGGCGGGAACCTGCCCTTGTTTTCTTTAAACGAAGTGGCAAATGTTAAACCGCTTCCGGAAATTGACGAACTGGAAATCATCGTTTTCACACTTTCCGGGAAAGAAGTCGGACTCATGGTGGCCCCACCTGTGGATTCCGTGGACATCGCCGTGGATATTGATACGGTTACATTAAAGCAGGCAGGAATACTCGGCTCCAGTATTATTAATGGATATACGACATTGATGGTGGATATTTTCGAGGCGGTAAAAATTGTCAACCCCGACTGGGTGGCGGACGAACCGCCTGACAGCCCTTCCGAGATATCCCCCGGAGAAAACGTGACCACCATTCTTTTTGCCGAAGACTCCGAATTTTTTAGAAATCAAGTAAAGGGTTTTCTTGAGGATGAGGGGTACCGTGTAATTGCTGCAGAAGATGGAGAAGAGGCTCTTTCTCTTTTGGGTCAGCATTTGGATGCCATCGATATTATTGTTACTGATATTGAAATGCCGAAATTGGATGGTTTTGAATTTGCGGAAAAAGTTAAGTCGGATGACCGCTATTCTCATTTGAAGATCATTGCCATGACCTCCCTCGCCGGTGATGAAGATATTTCAAGGGGTTTAAGCGCCGGGATAGATGATTACCAGATCAAGATGAATCGTGAAAAGCTGATTGCATCCATAAACAGATACCTGGGAGCAAAAACCCCATGAAAAACGGCATAAAAAAAAATAAAATCGTCGAACTGGCCACGTTCTATATCGGTGACGCATTATACGGTATCGACATATTGAATATTCAGGAAATAAATAGAAATATGGATATAACCTGGGTTCCCCAGGCCAAGGAATATGTTAAAGGCGTCTTGAATCTTCGGGGACAAATTGTTACGATAATTGATCTTGGGAAAAAACTCGGCCTGTCTCCGGCAAGCATGGAAAAAGAAAACCGCAATATCATTATAAACTCACAGGATGAGTATATCGGGTTTCTGGTGGACCAGATCAGTGACGTCCTCCCGGCTGACCCGAGTCGAATAGAACCTGCGCCGGCAAACATCAGCGGAGTCCAGGGAAAATACTTCAAGGGTGTCTTTAAAACCGAGAGCAGTCTCATAGGTATTCTTGATATAGATTCGGTTCTTTCGGACGAATAACATGCCAGCTCTTGCTTTTTAACCTTCAGCAATACGCACAAATAGAGATCGTATATGGACAATAATGAAAGCTTAAAAGTGTTGGTGGTTGACGACACCATCATTTACAGAAAAATTGTCAGCGACATTTTATCTGAAATCCCGGATGTCGACGTGGCGGGAACCGCCAGCAATGGCAAAATCGCCCTGCTTAAAATCGAAACCCTGAAACCGCACCTTGTCATTCTTGACATTGAAATGCCCGAAATGAACGGGCTGGAGGTTTTAGAACATATCAAAAAAGAGCAGTTGGATGTGGGCGCCATCATACTAAGCACGCTTACTTACGAGGGCGGTGAAATGGCCATATCCGCCCTGGAACTCGGCGCCTTCGACTTTATTCCAAAACCTGACTCAGGCACCGCAGGCGAAAACCGACTCATTATCAAAGAGGCTCTGTTTAGGGTGCTGAAGGCATTTCGACGGCGGCAGGAGATAAAAAATATACTGAAAAGCGGTCAGCTTCCTCGGAAAAAGGACGACACCGTTGAAAAAGACAGCAAACGCCCCCCGGCGAGTGTAAAACGGCGGAATCAAAAATCCGAGATTATCACCATTGGGGTCTCTACGGGAGGACCCAGGGCGCTTGCCCAAATGCTGCCGATGATCCCCCGGGATATCGGAGTGCCGATACTGATTGTTCAGCACATGCCCCCGCTTTTCACCGGCTCCTTGGCCCGGAGCCTGGATATCAAGTGCGCAATTCATGTTAAAGAGGCCGAGGACGGGGAAGTTATTAAACCCGGCACGATCTTCCTTGCACCGGGAGGCAAGCAGATGAAGGTTGCGGCCACCGCCGATGGTCACTCCAGGGTGATACGGATTACAGACGACCCGCCGGAAAACAGTTGTAAGCCATCCGTGGACTATCTTTTTCGCTCAATAGCCTCATATTATGTAGGGCGGGCCACAGGAATTATAATGACCGGGATGGGTTCAGACGGAGCACTGGGATCAAGGCAAATGAGGGAAAGCGGTTCTGTGATAATCGCCCAGGACGAAGCAAGCTGTACTGTTTTTGGTATGCCCCGAGAAGTTATCGACGCCGGCCATGCAGACATCATTGTTCCCATTGATCAAATAGTAGAAGCAGCTATAAACACCTTATAAACAGAGCAGCACCATCGACAGCAACAACTCTATGTATAAAATTACACCCGAAGAATACAGCGTTTTAACCCGATACATCCTTGAGATATCGGGAATCAAACTGGATACGGGAAAGGAGTACCTGGTGGAAACAAGGCTGGGGCCTGTTCTTGACGAGGTGGGGTGTACGACATTTTCAGAATTTTATCATAAATGCCGCTTCGACACCACCGGCACCATGAAAAGAAAGGTTATTGATGCAATCTCAACAAACGAAACCTATTTCTTCCGCGACATTGCGCCTTTTGAGCTGTTGCAGCACAAAATCATTCCCGATCTCATTGATAAGCGAAAAGCACTGTCAAAATCCGGCGCACCGATTCAAATTCGAATCTGGTGCGCCGCCGCATCCACCGGACAGGAAGTGTACAGCATAACAATTATTCTGAAAGAACTGTATCTTCATCCGAATAAGTACGACATCACTCTGATTGGAACGGATATTTCAGACAATGCCATTGCCAGGGCCAGTTACGGAAAATACAATAAATTTGAAATTTCACGCGGGCTTTCCGCAGCCCGGATCAAGCAGTTTTTTTATCCTGACGGGGATGGCTGGAGGATCAAGGATGAGCTGCGGGGTATGGCGACGTTTAGAAAAGCGAACCTTCTGAAATCATTTGTCGGCGTCGGAAAGTTTGACATTATATTATGCCGGAACGTCGCCATTTATTTCACCCCTGAAGGCAGGCGAGAACTTTATAACAAAATTGCCGGCGTGCTGGCGCCTGACGGCTATCTGCTGATCGGCGCAACAGAATCCCTGACCAACGACACCCCTCTTTTTACTCCACACAGATACTTGAAATCTGTATTTTATCAACCCAAACAATAATGACGGCTTTGTAACGACTTCAAGATAGAGCTTCTTTAAGCTTGGCATTAATTTGGGCTGTCAATTCCGCAACATCCGAAAGAATTTTTGCCGTCTTCGTCAGTCCGCTCTCCTCTGCTTTTGCCATCCACTCCGCGTATGTTTTTCCATGGTCCTCATTATGTTTAATCCAGTGAGCGAAAAGTTTTTCCAGTTTTTGCTCCGTTGTCAAATCACTTGTTACCTCGTGGTCATGATGGTGGTGACTCATCCTTCTCTCCTTTTTGCCTGTTGCCACAACTTGTTCCAAACTGTATAAGTCAATTTCACACAACCGTTAAAAACGGTTTCCTGTTATACCATGAGCCCGATTGTTTGTGAATAGGAATTCAATGAAGAGGAAAGGCTGCAGCATCATATTTTTGGATGACGAGAACCGGATTCTCCTTTTGCTCAGGGATGATAAACCCGACATCCCGTATCCCAACATGTGGGATGTACCTGGAGGCCACGTGGACCCGGGCGAATCTCCAGAGGATTGCATCATTCGAGAAATGAAAGAGGAAATGGATCTTCAGCTGACGGATTTCAGTCTGTTCACCGTCATGGAGTTTGATGACAGAATCGAGTACGTATTCTGGAAGCGAGAGAACCTGGTGATACCTGAAATACGGCTTCATGAAGGTCAGAGAATCGAATGGTTTACCGAAGACCGTGCAAAAGGTCAGCGCCTCGCCTATGGGTTTAACCGGATCGTGAGGGAGTTCTACAACTGGATCAATCGGAGATAGTGTCAGCGTAAAGTTCAATCACATGTTTTACTGCTACCGGGTCATTATGCTTGGACAGGACATCGGCAATCTGCATCATGCATGCCGGACAGCCGGTTGCAACAGTGGTGCTTTCGGTGGCAAGTATGGCGTCTCTTTTTTTTTCACCGATATCGGAAGACATGCCATAGTGAAAAAGACTAAAACCGCCCCCCATGCCGCAGCAGCTGTCGGGCGCCTCCATCTCCGTCAAACGACAGAAAGGATTTGCTCGAATAAGAACTCTCGGTGCTTTTTCCACACCCAGTGATTTTTTCAGATGGCACGGGTCGTGGTAGGTCACTCTTTCCTTTGTTTCCAGTACTTGTTCACATGGGGTCACCCCGATTACCGACACCAGAAACTCGCTGATGTCCATGGTTTTTTCGGACAGCCGGTGAATAGTCTCCCGGTTTTCGGAAGATGCGTCACACATCATGGGCCAGACCTTTTTAATGGTAAACGTGCAGGTTGCACACGCCGTGACAAGATAGTCAACGTCTTCCTCTTCAAATAAGCTGCTGTTGTGGTTCATAAGGCGGGTAAATGTATCCATGTCACCCGATGAGATGGCAGGAATGCCGCAGCACCCCTGACCCTGCGGTAAAAAAATGCCAACGCCGTGATGGTCAAGAACCTTTACGACGGCATGAGCCACTTGGGGGTAGACCTTGTCCAGAAGGCAGCCCGGAAAAAATGCCGCTTTAAGTCCGGATTTTCCGGGACTTGTGTTCATGGATGGATACCGATCATGAAAGGGTTGGTCGGAAATCGGTGTAAAATGCCGTATTGATGGAATCGGGCTAAGCAGGCGGGCGCAGGATGTATTCTGGTGCCCGCCGGCATTTTTAATAAACAGGTTTTGATACCTGCCGGCGGTTTTTACCGCTTTATCAAAGACCCCGGGCTTTGAAAGGATATGTCGAAGAATAATCTTTTTAGCCAGGGACAGCCCTTTGAACTCTTCCAGTATGGCCCTTGCCTTAAGGAAAATTTCCAATACCTTCACTTCACAGGAACAGGCCGCCTCGCATGAGCCGCAGAGCAGACAGCGATTCAAACGGTCCATGACACCATCAGGATTGTTGAACAGCTCGTCCTTCAAACCTTCAAGAAGCGTAAGCTTGCCCCTTGCAACGTCTCCTTCATTTCCGGTTTGAGCATACAGCGGGCATACCGCCTGGCACATCCCGCAACGGCTGCAGGCTGAAAGCTCCCGGTCAAGGGTGTCTATTCGTCTGGCGAGTTCGGCAATACCGGGCATTGGCATCAGGTCTTTTTAGCCATTAATTCCGTAATACCTTTTTCAAGGCCGTCAATGGAAAACTCAAACATGGGAAACACCTGGCTGATGGTTATAATTGTCTGGGTATAGCCCCACATGCGGGGAGGCACCGGGTTCAGCCAAATGCTGTTGGGAAACATGTCGGCAAGATCCTGCAACCTCCGGAGGCTCGGTTTTCCGCTTCTATCCTGAATATATATGGATCCGTCCCTTGCCATCAATTCATAGGGGGCCATGCTGGCATCGCCTATGATGATCAATCGTGTTTCCGGATCTCTTCTTGCAAAGTCGTCCACTTTTACCGGCTTTTTATATCTGGACGGGTCTTCCCAGACCGTATCATAGATGGTGTTATGGAAAAAATACGTTTTCAAGTCTTTAAATTGTGCACGGGCATAGTCGAAAATTGTCTGGACAACCGGAATATAAGGGTCCATGGACCAGCCGCCGTTGTCAATGGCAAGGATGACCTTCAGTCGGTCCTTCAGCCGCTTGTCAAAAATAATCTCTATTTCACCGGCATTTTTCATGGTCTGGTAAATCGTCTCATGGATGTTTACCTGGTCCTTAGGGCCGGCCGGGATCATGTTTCGAAGGCGTTTTAATGCTTCTCCCACCATGGACTGGGTCAACGGGCCTTCCAGGGAGTAGTCCTTGTACCGTCTTTCCATGGCAACTTTAACCGCGGATTTGTTTCTTGATACGCCCCCCACCCGCATGCCCTCAGGGTGAAAGCCTGAATGCCCCACGGGAGAGGTTCCCCCGGTTCCGATCCATCTGTTCCCGCCGTCGTGCCGGTCTTTCTGATCTTTCAGCCGTTCCTTGAAGTATTCAAGCAACTCGTCAGGGGTCAGTTTGTTCAACTCGGATTCATCTATTCCAAGGGCTTCCGCCATTTCTTTTGGATCATTCAACCACTGCTCCAAAAGGGCTCTGGCTATGTCGTCAATTTCAACACCTTCCGGGTCAGGCAGGTCCGCGCCTTGAAAGTGATGGGCAAACACCTGGTCAAACAAATCAAAATATCGCTCACTTTTCACCAGGATGGATCTGGCGGACGTATAAAAGTCGTCTATAGAAGATATCAGGCCCGTGGACAGCGCCTTGTGCAGGGTCAGAAAGGATGTCGGGCTTACCGGCACACCGGCTTCTTTCATGTTATAGAAAAAATCAGTGAACATTAAAATACCCTTCGGCGAGTGACATTCCCCGCTGCCCTCACATAATCCTGGCTCTTTTTAAACAACACCCCCAGAAACGGCACATCACCCTTTGCCAGTTTTTTGGGTTTAAAGTCAGGGTCCGCTTCCAGAGCCCTGATCCAGTTAATCAGCTCCCGGGTAGCCGGCCGCTTTTCAATGGAATCAATTTCACGCAACTTGTAAAACGTGGACACCGCATTTTCCGCCAGTTCATTGCTTATATCGGGAAAGTGCACGCCAATAATCCGTTTCATCATCTTGGGGTCCGGAAAGGCGATGTGGTGAAAGTTGCACCTTCCCAAAAACGGATCCGACAAATCCTTTTTTGCATTGGACGTAATAATAATCACCGGACGATGCGTGGCGGAAATGGTTTTATCGATTTCAATAATATCGAACTGCATCTGATCCAGAACATCCAGCATATCATCCTGAAAATCGGTGTCCGCCTTGTCTATCTCGTCTATCAGCAGCACGGTTCTTTCTTCGGCCGTAAACGCCTGGCCGATTTTGCCCATTTTGATATAGTTTTCGATATTGCTTACATCCCGGTTTGAATCACCAAACCGGCTGTCATTCAATCGTGTAAGCGTATCATACTGATAAAGGGCCTCCACCAGCTTCATGCTGGACTTCACATTCAGAATCAGCAGGGGCATTTTCAAACTTTCCGCAACGGCATGGGCCAGCATGGTTTTCCCGGTGCCGGGCTCCCCCTTGAGAAGAAGCGGCATCTCCAGCGCCATTGAAATATTAACAATCTGCGCAAGCTCTTCATCAAGGACATACCGCGTTGCGCCTTTGAAATTTTTTTCCTTGTCTAACATAGCAAACCTCTTTTTTTTCCCTCATTTCGATTTAGTTAATAGTCTTTTTGAATTTTCCGTGACACGTCTCCGGTCAGCTGAAGAACCCGCAGTGCCTGGTCAGGATTGATGGACCCCGTGCCGCAGCTCGGTGTTATGAGTGACTGGGCCTTTATCGCTGACCGGTCTATTCCAAGTGACTCGATGGCCTCTGCCTGCTCTTTCCACTTGATAAAGAGTGACTCCGCCGTCTCTTTCCCGATATCATCCGGTGACAGGGTCGGCACAATTCCCGATGCAAGAATACCTCCCCTTGCCATAAATTGTCGAATAGAGTCGGGGTACAGGATAAATCGATCAAAATATTCATAGGCATCAAAACTCACAATATCCGCCGTAGAATCCAGTATCAGTGGCCATTCGGTATTTGCACACACATGAATTCCGGCAAGCCCGGCCTCTCGGTGCACCGCTTCAATGACTTCCGTAAAGCAGGCAATAATCTCATCTTTGGATATACTGACAAATGCCGAAGACCCGAAACCCGCCAGCGCCGGCTCATCAAAAAAAATCATTACCGGACAACCGAACTGACTTAACTGCCTCACCTGCCAGCCGGCTTTCAGGGCCAGGAGCTTCACCATGGCGTCCCGCAGGCGGTCGTCATAAAATATGGCCCGTCCATTCTGGTCGACCACACCGGTACCAAAGGTAAACGGTCCCGTGATCTGGCCTTTTAAAGCAATTGCCGGGGATTCAAGGGAGGGTATCCGGTTAATGAGTTCATAAAAACCGGGGACATCGCCCTCTAATAATGCAAACCTCGTTTCCTCAATGGGTTTTCTGTTCTCCGTAACGTCAAGATACTCTTCATAAAAGCCAACGAGCTCATCTTCAAATTCATCCCCCGAGGCATCAATAAACACATTGTCTCCGTCCCGGGAGAGCCCCGGCATTCCGCCGGCAAACTGGGTCACCATGCCTTCATTTTTATGCACCGGCAGCTGCACCCACAGCGGGATCTCCGGTGTATGGGACAGCACCAGCGCCGTCGCCTCTCCATGGTCGGATACGGGAAAGCTGCCGATCAGCGTCGGCAAACTGTTCGGTTTAAAATCAACTGCCACGGTTTTTCCTTTCCTTTTTCATGGCATCGCATTTTAAAATTTTTTATGTTAATTGAAAGTTGTATTTTTCTCAAGGAATTTTCACCATATAGACGTTTTCCCATGTCTTAATATGTTAATTCATGGAATTTAAACGTCGTTATTAGGGTAATTTATGAAGCCAGGCCTGTGGAATTTACGGCGATGGCTTTAGCTGACAATCAAAATAATAATTTTATCACCATTTTTTTGAAAAAAAGGGAAATCTTTATGGAAATCCAAACCCTGAATTTACAGTTGGAAAATGGTTACATCAACGAAGATCACCGATTAAATTTCAGTAGCTTACTCTGAGATCTGTTGGAGTTAGCAAAGGGTGCGGAATAAAATATTCTCATTTTCTGAGTATCAAGATGTTGTGGTATGTCTTGAAAAGGGATTTCCATTACAGCAAGGATATAACAAAACCTCGGCGGG